>JXWR01000227.1_pt1 | contig 17876 bp, 16 predicted proteins | sample 315541 | NCBI WGS metagenome assembly JXWR01 (sample SAMN03273951, study PRJNA271842) | soil metagenome | isolation source: rice field ambient CO2 | place: India: CRRI Experimental farm Cuttack,Odisha-753006 | collected 2013-12-17
AAAAAAAAAAAAAAAAAAAAAAAGGGTAAAAATGAATACAAATTACATTTTTATTGCATCTGATTATTGCATTCAATGATTTTATTCCGGGATTTGTATATAGTAAATAGACAAAGATGTATTACATGGACTAAAGTTTGTTGTAGAGGGTGCACACAGCGTCTATAGATTTTTGTTGCCTACTAGAATGCCTATACAAAATAGGGAGATACCCCTACCCCATTTTGCTACGCCCAAGAATCCGTTTGACGACGAAATTTAATAGCTCTCAACAAAATTTAGTTTTACGAGGTATTTCAAATTTTTCGACCACTGGTAGACCCTATTTTTATTTAGCCTATGACCTATTTAGCATGTCATGTAATGATTACATGAAAGTTTTAAAGATTCTACATGCAATAATTTTCAACATCTACTACATATCATGTAGAGCTCTTCATAAAAGTTTTAAAAAACATCAACTTTATGTCATCTTGTTACTCTTTGACTCTATGTAGCCTCTCACACTTCCTCACTCTCTTCTAAACTTTAAGAATTCTACCGCAGCTTTCTTTTTATCGACACGAATCGAAGACTGCAAAAGAATATAGATAAATTTTTCGGGCGTATGCTTAACCTATCAACTTATCCACAATTGTCATAACTCATTATTGGCGGGAACGCATTATATACTTCTCTGAAGTGTTGTCGTGCTTGCTATGCACTATTTTTGCTGTTAAAATACTAAAATGCTAACTTAAATTAGACAAGTTTTTGTCATTGGTATATTTGTTTCACAATTTTGGCATCTACCTTGGCTTTTTTCTTTCAAGAAATATCTTCATGTTTCTCGCTTTATTTTTTTCGATTAGTCGCAATAGGCACAACCATAAAAGACCTCACCTTCTTTGGCGCTCTTGCTTCTTGAGACTTTGCTAAAAGAAACTCTACCTCTTCGTATTCCACACATAAACCATCTCATCCCATCCAGTAGTCACCACCCAACCTGGTTCACCCCAAAGGGACCAATCACCGCCAATAACAAACTCCTTATGCATATTGAAACTTTTCAAACAACCAGAAGCATTGTTCAATCTTCTACCAGACCGAGATTTGCTATCAGTAGGATCCTCCCAAACTTTGGCCGACATGTCATAACTGCTACTTAACAACTCACCACTAGAGTGAGGTGACCACACGACATTTCTAACAGCAAAATGATGGCCCATTATTTCATATTGTGGTGTTGGACCATTATTTACTGATTGAGGGAATGGGTTAGTGATCATTCGCATGTCCCAGATCCTAATGCTTTTATCCACCCCCGCGGTGGCAAGTACAGTGGAACGGTACTTGTTGAAATCCAAACTAAGGCATTCAAGACCATTATGAGCAAGTATATCCATCTGTAAAGGTCGTGGGGCTCGCACGTCCCATAATTGTAACCTAGATGAAGCATTGACTGAAGCAATGAGGGTAGGATTATGCGGGGAGAATTTTGCTTGGTAAACGCATTGCTTATGAGTTAAGTTGGCACCTGGCTTGTTGCTGGTGGTTAAAGGCACGGTGGATGGTTTCGTATCGATATGATTATGACCTTCGAGGAAAGTGTTTGCATTGGACAGAAGAGTCAATATGCTCCGTTTCAAATGCGGCAGCCAAAGTTTGATATTACCATCCCACGAACTTGAAATGAAATTTTGTTTGTCAATGAGATTCCAGTTTACGGAAAACACTTCCTTGTGATGTTCATTCCAAGCAGCTACGGGGAATTGATCAACTTTGCAGTCAAATAGTTTGATAGAACCATCACCTGAAGCAGTGACTACTTGATTTTCATTGAGCTCTGACCAAGCAAGATCAAAAAGGCCATCTTGGGTGTCGTATATTTTGTCCTGGGTAATCTGCCCTGTTGGTTGAATGGTTAAGACGTAAAGACGGCCATTACCAGCAAGTCCATAGTTGGTGGAGGTGGCCACGGCGATTTTGTTATCGTAGAATGAAGAATATTTAGCGGCGAACCCGCTGTGACCAGTGGTTCTGAACGAGAGCATTATTTGGTTGAATGTGTAGGAATATTGAAATATTGATTGGTGCTGTCAAGGATGATGGACTGATTGACTATATAGTTGCCATAAAGAACGTCTCACCATACAGAGTCCCCATTCGCCCAGCGCAGGGGCTTGTAACCGCTCCCGTTCCCAACATGAGCATACTACGCGAGTTATTCGATGTTACAGAGGTAAAAGGGCAGTAAAAATGCATTGAAAGATATAAATACTATTCAGTTAGCTACTTATAGAAAAAGGCTAACGTTTAAAGTAGTTGAAAGATATTTTTCCCGACAAGCTCCAGCCGCTTGCGGTGGAGGTTGTAGTGGGAAAACAGTAGCTGGTACTTGCTGACAGTCTGGTCAACAATCTCGCGGTGATAGCTGTCAATATTACCATTGCACTGCTTGTATTTTTTGCCAAACTCAACGAAGTTTACTTTCCGATTAGTGTAGAACTGCTCAGTGTAGCGTCCAGGGCGAATGTCGAGAAGATTATTAAATATAACGGTGAATGGTTGCAAATGGTGACTGGTGGAGTCCATGCAAAGGCGGAAGCGAAGTGACCGCATGGCAAGCTGGTAAGCATTTTGTCTGAACTCTTTCTGTTCAACTACTTTCTGGGAGGTTATCAAGTGGAAGGGATTGAAATCAAGACTGCGACGGTGTACGCTGGCACTGAGGCAGAGCGTAATTATCGAGAGAAGGAAGAGTATAGGCTGTATTCTCATAGCGATGTTTAAGTAGAATAGCGACGTTGTTGCTTTTCTTTCAGATTGGTAGTAAAACCTTGATAAGCAGACCAATTAATAGTAGTTAATTTTGATAGCAAAAAAGTAGCAGCTGCCATCCTGTCATTTCAGGCAGATAGGTACACAGACATATACATATATATATATATATATAGGCCTCCGCCTAGATATTGGCTATCAAAAGGCATTAGAAACCGACAGTAGCACAAACATCTCCGTGGGTATTATCTTCAGAACAATGGAAAGATGAACAGATTATTTAATCATTTCTGGCCGGAGTGTGGCCAGGGCCTAGGGTAGCAGGATACAATGGCGGAGGACTAGTCTTCTGGCTCCATGAGGCAGGCGGTTGCCAGCGGATTGAGGTCAGAGGGAATGCAGCCGTGGCACGGGCGGAGCTACGAGAGGTGGCAGATATGGTTTTTGCACAGACCTATTCTGGTTCATGGATGCTATACCATGTTCATACAGTCGGCCGTCAACGATGGTTATATAGCTAGCGGTGTCTGTTCCCTGTCCTGTGTACTGACTATACTTAATATTAAGTATCTTTGTATATAAAAGAGGATACCCGGTCACCAATAACCTTCAGAAGCAGTGCCATATACAACCACTGCAAAAACACTAAGGACGCTCCTTTTTTGAAACTTGCAGTCTGGATTACGGCATACCGTGATACATATAGCCAATTTCTTGCTTTCGTACTGCTTGTGTTGCTGTTATAGCAGTGCTGTTATAACAGTGTTGTAGTAGTATTGGTGTAGCATAAGTCTCGGTGAAAGTGCTGCGGGTAACCGCGAATTATGAGCAAATGAGAAACTGCAGCGCCCATCATCAGAATACTGGACATCCGTGGATACTCGCTGTGCTTATTCACTGTCCATGAGCACTACTATCTTCCACTGAAACAAAACACTGCTACTCTGGTCTTCTTTGAAGCACACCAACTGCTGGTTATAATATCTGCCATAGACTTTAGAAAAAAAATATTTGCTGCTGCTCTAATTTCTAGCGACAACTCCTTTTCCTTAGCTAAACCCCCGATTTAGCTGACCGGACACAAACTAAATCCCAGATACACAGCCATCTGGTGGGATTTTATACCTCTGCTGACTTTATTCTGCTGCCTATACTGCTGAATTAAGGGTTGGAGCATTTTGCGCTTCATTAAAAATTTCTATTTTTGCTCTTTGGCGCCCGGAAATACCCAAAACTGACCTACATATCTTATTCCCGATTTAGTCCCTCATGATTGATCCTGCTCTCAAACAAGCTCTTGAGCCGGTCCCCACGGTTTATCCTGCGGAAAACGAGTTCGCTGATCCAATCTTGTACTTGTCCTCAGCTAAAATCCAGCTGCTTGGTGACAAGTATGGTATGATCAAAGTCAAGCCTCCTGCTTCTTGGAAACCGCCATTTTCTATCGATGAGTCCTCTTTCAAATTCAAACCTAGGGTGCAAAAATTAAGTGAACTCAGTCTTCTAAGTAGAATAAGAACAACATTCAAAGATGGTTTGGTCAATTTTATGAAGATGAAAAAGAAAAAAATCCCAAAAACGCTATATATTCTTCTTGGTAACAGGGAAAGAATGTACTATTATGACTTGTTTTTGAAACTAAACCACTACATTTCTGACAATTATGATAGTATAGAGAATGATAGGAAAAAAAATGACTCAAATGGCCGCAATACTGTTTACAACGAGGTTCGAAACTATCCGCAAATATGGAAAGATCTCAATAAATTCTACAAACTTCCGCCTTACTCTTCAGAAATTGCAGATTTTTACAATAACTACATGAAGGAATACTGCATCTTTTTGGCCAAAAAATACAAAACTAAAATTGCTTCATTTTCGGAAAGTGATTACCAATTTAACCACAATCCTTACAACGAGGACGAAGAGGATACTGAAGTTGATAGTACAACTAATAACAGTAATAAAGACGACAATGACGAAGATGATACTGAATACTGGTGTCATATTTGTGGCGTGGATTCAGACGATGCTAATACTCTACTATGTGATGGTTGCAATAAAGGGTATCATACTTATTGTTTGACTCCAAAAATGAAAAAAGTGCCATCAGGGAGCTGGTACTGTGATGAATGTTTAGTTGGCACTGGCGAGTATGGGTTCGTCACCAGTAACACTGCTTACTCGCTTCAGGATTTTCAAATGCTCAACAACGATTTCAAGCAAAAATATTTTGAAAATATTCTTTCCAAAACTCAGCGAGACTATCTCTACCACTTATCCAAAGATTACATGAATGATGAAACAAAAGAACAACAGTACGTAGATTTTTTGGAAAATGAGTTTTGGGACAACTTGGTCAACAATGACCAATCCAACATTAAGGTGAACTACGGTGCAGATATCCATAATTTGAAACCTGGCCAAATAAGCGGATTTCCAATGAATTATCCCTTTGACGAAAATTGCAAGAATGATTTTTATACCAACCATTCATTCAATCTCACAAAGTTACCGTTTGCCAAAGGCTCGCTTCTCAACCACTTAAACGACAGAATTAGCGGAATGACCATCCCTTGGCTTTATATCGGCTCCTTGTTCTCCACCTTCTGTTGGCATTTGGAGGATCACTATATGCTTTCTGCCAACTATTGTCATGCGGGTGATATAAAGAAATGGTACTGTATTCCTGAATCTAACTGTCACCAATTCGAAGTATTAATGAAAAATTTGGCTCCTGATTTGTTTATTAGACAACCTGATTTGCTCCATCAATTGGTAACTTTGCTTTCTCCATTTGATATTCTCAAAAATAACATCAAATGTTATTATGCTAACCAGAAACCAGGGGAATTTATTGTAACATTCCCTAAATGTTATCATGCTGGTTTTAATTGTGGCTTCAATGTGAATGAAGCAGTAAATTTTACCAACAATGACTGGCTCAAATTTGGTATCAATGCTCTTGATGACTACAAGCTTGTGAAAAAACCGCCAGTTTTCAGTCAGGCACAGTTATGTTACAGCATATTGTACCATATGTTGAATGAATCCAAATCTGACTTGAAAGACGTACAAGAGCAAAACTATAAGCTTATAACAACAAATGATAACATATCAGAAAGCAACTACAATTTGCTCATATTATGCATTGCCTACCTCGAGAAAATCCTGGCTGATTTTCGTAATGAGTTTTCCAAGTTTCAAGATTTGATTAGTAGAAAACATAGACGGATGAGTATTGAATATTATGATGATCTTCGGGTTGCTGAAAGCAGTTTCAACATTAACACAATGCAGAATTTAGACAAGTTTTATAACGATTCTGCTGATTATTTACATGGCAAATCCAATAAAGATAATGATGATAAACAAGCTCAAGAAATCGTTTGTTGTGAATGTAATGAGATTTGTTACTTGTCGTGGGTGGAAGTGTTCACAAAGAAGAAAATTGCAGTGAAAAAGGATGAGGTGAAGTCATTAAAAGAGGAAAAAGACACTAGACTGGATCTTATGCCTAATCAAGAGGAAATTTTACAATTGAATTCTGCTGCTAGTCAGAACGATACAAAGGGAGAAATTAAGGAAGTAAAAGAAGAAGATAAAGAAACCCAGACATATCTTCCGACCCCCGAACCATCGCCTGAAGGTAAAAGGCGTCATTCTACAAGATTGGCAAAATCCATGAATAAAAGACCAAAAACAAGTAGCAATAATTGTAACAATAGCCCCACAAATGCAAATGCAAAAGAAGCTGTTAATATGATTACAGTGAAAGAGGACGTGGCTCATTACTGTATCGAAGATTTCAACAAGACTTTTTCTGAAACCAATTTAAAAAGAAGTCAGGATTTCAAAGTTGGGGTGAAGTTGAGTGATGATAAATTAAAGCAGATTATTCAAAATTCAAAACAAAAATTAAGCACCTTGTCCATTTTATGAAATATTTTCTTATGATTTTTTTTTATTATCATTTTTCTTGCTAATGTCTTTTTTTCAATTCTTTAATTTATACCCTTTGTTATACTTTATTTTAAATAGAGCATAATATGTTTGATGTACCATAGTACCCATTCTACCCTTGCCCCTGTCTCTGCCTGCTTAGTGCGACTAATTAATGACAACATATATATGTATTATGCTTTTTCTCATTTTTACTTGTCTATCTTAATCAACTTCTTTTTTCAATACAAATACAGTGTGTTAGATACCTTTCTTGGAATAAAACATTTCACAGTAACTGCAAAGTCATATGTTTATAAAGACAGCGTGTTGAGCAGTTAATGAGTTTTGTTTATTTTATGCCCACCCGCAAAACCTTCATCTAATCCATTGCATGCATGCTGAAAGATATCTGTCGGCGGGGGGTCCAGACCCCACGGGAAAAAATGACTCCATACTACTTGACATTTTACTGTTTTGAAAAAAGATGGAAAGATGCCCGCTGTTTCTATTCATCACTATCACCACCCACCATCATTACCACTCAACATAATTCGTTCATTGCATGCTTTTAGTGTCACCACAATAAATTACATAAAATTCAGAACGTCCAAAATTTCAATAGACGACATTTCAGTTTTAATATCCAGAAAAAAGGCATTTCCAGCACAACCCAACCCAATGTTGGCCAAAAGAATAATATCCAATCGCGAGATCCCAGCGACCTCGCTACCCCTACTACTCCTGTCTCGCACTCGAATCATTTTCAGTTCTCAATTTCAGTCGCAAAGACTCTTGCAACAGCAACAACAACTTGACAAGCAGCGTTTTTTCAGTACCACCGTAATGCGCCGCCAGTTAGTTCAGCTTGAATTGTTCACTAAGGAAAATTGTGGACTTTGTGATAATGCCAAATTGGTAATGGAAAACGTTTTGGCCAAGGAGCATAGCAATGAGGTGCAGTTGAAATATACTGATATCACGTTGCCGCAGAACAAACTATGGTGGGACTCATATGTATGTTTTACTTGTGTCTTTTTTTGAAGAAAAATTTGTCTTGCATAGTGTTGAAATGACAAATATGCAGATAAATAAATCTGCAATATCATGATTTTAGGATTTTTTTTTCTTTTACTAACAAGTGTTCAGTGCTTTGATGTCCCAGTGCTACATATTACCCAAGAAGGGCAAACAAAACCAATCAAATTTATGCATAGATTGGATGAGAAGAAAGTTATTGAAGCTATAAACAAAAATAATATTGATTCGCCAAAGAAACTTTAGATTGTATTTATTTTCTAATTATTTTTTATTCTCTCTAGCAAATCAGTTCTTCTTTCTTTTACGATATCTTCTGGATGTGGCTGGCCTTGGTTCTTTTGAAGCAGTGTCTTCCTCCTTAGCCATCTCATTTTCACCAATCATATTAGACTTTGAGTGGCTTCTTTTTGTAACATCTCTTTTTTTTAAAGATTCATTTTCAGAGTCTGTTTTCAGCTTTTTTGCGTTTTTGCTTGCATCAATTGCTCCTGCAATGCTTCTGTATAACTTTGTTGGTCTGTGCAAAGGCTTGGCTATTTGATTTAACGAGTCATCTGCAAAATCAAAAGTGGAATGATGCGGAAATTCGTCTTCTTTCTTTTCAGCAGAGAAAACTTTTTTTGATAATTGTTCTGGCATATCTGGTGTTGGTGTAGTTTTCTCTTCATTTGAGTTACCTTCAGAGCTTGTTTCTGTTTGTAACATTTTCTAGAGACGTTAGCATTTTTGCTTGTATATATATGGACAGGATTAACAAAGGTTGAAAGGAAACAAACCTCATAGTGAAGCTCTGTAAGTTTTTTTTCGAGAGCAACTATTTGTGTGTGTAGTTTATCGTTGTTATCATTAACGAGTTCTATACCTCTCAAATAAACATCTTTAAGCGTATCTTTCCCATTTCTATCATTTTGTTGCTTAGGTTTATTAGTATGAGTTTTTTCAAGCTGTGCCAATGATAATTAATGCGACTTACCATAGTTTTGAATTCATTGGCTTGCTTTGCAAATTGATCAAATATTTTTATGCTGAGCTCTTCCTGTGCTTCTTTAACGCTCTGTAACTCAGAAGTTATAATATTAATATGATTTTGATTGTAATCTTTTATACTAGCCAATTCTAAATTTGAAAGTTTGTCATTCATTTCAAGTTTTTTTTCAATGCTTGATATTTCTGATGTGTTTTCCCTAATTTTCAATAATTCTTGGTTCAAGTTTTCAAAAGCCGCTTTTGACTCCTTGGTATAATCTTGAAATGCGACCTCATTCTGTTCTTTTTCTTTTAAAATATTTTTCAACTTTGCTTCAAGCTCTTCATTTCGAGCGATAACCTATATGCGCTGTTAATAAAAGTTACTATAAACACTTTTAGAAGCAAAATTTGGTTACATACCAAAGCACTGTGCTTTTTTTGAGTAACAAATTTATTGGTTATCTCACTTTCATTTGCAATACGTTCAAATTCTTTCTCATTTAGCTGAAGTTGAAGATTTTCAATCTTTTCCCAGTAACCAGTTTTCTCAAGCTCGATGCGTGTATTACGGACAATAAGCTCTTCAATTTGTGATTCTAACCCTGTTTTTTTTGTATTGTACTCTTTCAACAAGGAATTTGTAGACTCAATTTTTTTTAAAACAACGTCTTGAGAAAAGCTACTAAGCAGTGTTTTAATGTTGTCTGAGATACCTGTGACCCGTTTTTCAATAATTTCACGAAGATTGACAAGCTCTTTTGATTGAAGTTGGCTGCTTTCTTTTACCATTTGCTGTACCTTTTCTTCTATTGGAGAAATCATGTTGAAAATTGATCTCACCATTTCTTCAGAATGTTTTGAAATAAGGGAACGCTGCTCGTCAATCACTGTTTCAACTCTTTGAGGTCTCATTAGGTTACGGTTTTTCAAAAAAAAAAAAAAAATTCTTTCTATAAAAAAATTTAAAGCTAACACTTACTTTTTTTCAAAAAAGGTATTTTGAGCCATTGAGGTAGCCTTTAGCTCCTCTGTAACATCAGAGGCAAGATATGCTCTGTAGGTTAAAGTTAGTTAAATAGTAGATAACAAATTTGAATTATATCTGACTTACTTCAAATCCTTTGTTATCAACTGCTGTCCGCTTTTGAATAGTTCAGGTAGATTTTTTAATAAAGTTTTGGATTCTAAAACCTCTTTTTTGACGATTGTGTCGTACTTTGATCTAAATACTTCAAAATTCTGTTCTGTTAAACTTGTTTTCAATTTTTCTTCGGAAAGCTGACCTGATAATCTGTCAACCTGCTCTGTCAAACTTTTAACCTCTATAGATTCTAATGTTTCTCAGTTAATTACTGATGCTCATGCAAAAAAAAAAAAGAACTCTATGCTCACTCTTTTCATATTCATTTTTGGTATCACAAATCTGCCTTTGGGCTTCATTCAATTTTTCGGTTACGGTTAAAATTTGAGTTTTGGCATCTTTCAGGACAAAATTCAAGTCGCACATCCCATTGGTACATATTTCTACCTTTTTAGCAAGAGTTAACTTTTCCTCTTTAAGATTTTCAAGTAGTTCTTTGAATGTGCGAACAGTCGCTTGCGCTTTTTGAAAACCATTACTTAGAACACAAATTTTCCTCTCAGTTATTGCAAGCTGATCCGTTCTCCTTTTTAGTTCATCAGTTAAATTATGAATCTGTTCCTCTTGGGTGTTGTGCTTCTTTTGAAAATTCTTTAAGGCCAAGAGTAATGGCTCGATTCCTAGAAATTCATCATTAGCTGTGTTCAGATTTTTCACACCTAATCGTCCTACATTTTGTTCGCCATTATCATCATGCATGTCATTGGTTGAATATCCTTTCACGCGCCCTTCTTTTGCCGCATTATTTGAAAAATGGGTGAGTGCCTTACTGCCTTTGAATAGGCCCGCGCCAAAAGTTGTAGGATTCGGTTGAGTTGGAGTTGATGTTCTGGGAAACACGGCATTTTCATGTTCACTATCATTTGTATTATCTTTGAAACTGCCTTGATAACTATCTTCGCTAGTATCTTCCACCGTTCTGTTTAGTTCCTCGGTGCCATAATGAGCATCTCCTTCCTTAGTTAGACCATTTGAAATTGAGCTGTTCGTATTATCCACGGTTGTTTTAGAAGACCCTAAATGCCTAGTGAACACTGACGTTTTTGAATTGGCACTATCAGGGCTGGCCTTCGATGAATTTTCTGCTGTGTTCTCGGCGCTTAAGTTGTCAAGCAGAACATTATCATAATCTAGCTCCTCGGACTTAATTGTGCCAACGTTAGCCGAATTTTTAGTAGATTCTTTTGAGGGTGTCCTGCTAATTAACGTTCTAAATTGGAGAAGGGCTGTACCGTCATCGCCTTCATGTTCATTATCTGAGCCATTCGTGAGAAGTGCGCTGCTGGAAGTATTGGAAATCAAGGGTTTTCGGTTGAAGAAATTTGTCTTCGGTTTGAAGTTCTTTGCGTTTCTGTCCCTAAAGAAAGACATTATCGAGATTCACAACAGGTTACCAAAGGTCAATGGTTATTTATTTTTTACAGGAAATAATGACGAGAAGGAGACCGGCAGAAATCAGCATTTACGTATAAACTACGAGACACTTTTCAATATTGCGATTTGTGTTCTTATGGCTCGCAGATTAGTGCATGTAGGAATTTTCTACAATCTCAGACATGAAGCTGAGCGCTTAATCTAATATCAACAGCAAAAGATATATTTATTACAAACAAAACGTCAATATTAAAAAACAAACTTACTGTACCGGTTCATAATAAAAGATGCAATATAAATTTTTATAAATGAAAGATAAAAGTTGCGGTAAAGGAAAAAACAAGTAAATAAAAAACAAATAAAAAAAATTAACAAGTAACAATTGATGGATGTACGAATACAGTATTTAAGTTCACACATTTTAATAATTTAACAGCCAGTAACCAGTAATAAGACACTATAAGCAGACGTAGTACAACGTGCTTTAAAATGAACTAGGCAATAAGTTTTTTTTGACTAATGCAAAAGGAAAAAAGAAGACTTGAAATGCAAATTATTACACTTTTAAACTAGGCGGGAAGGATAAAGACAAACATTATTAAGATACTTTTCAATTTTTGATGTTGCTACCAGGCACGTTCACCAAATTCAAACTTTTTAAAATATCAAGATTCAAATTCAAGCCATTTAAATTAGGCTTTTTATTCACATTATCATTCTCACCATCTTCAAGTTTTCGTTTAACTGAAATGTCACTATCCTTAGAAGAATTCCTTTGAGTTTCATTATAACAAGAGTGGTGGTAAATTTTGTTGTTTACCTGTACAGCGTTATTCCAAATCCATTCACCTAGTTCATCATTCCATACACCTTTTAAAGTATCTTTACAAATGTTACAAGTCGTTGACATATCGATACAATCATTCGGAATCACAATAAATGGTACTTTTGAAGAATCTGACTCATTAGACTTTGAGCCAGATTGTAGCGTACCAGCAGTATTAGTATCGTTACTAGCGATGCTTTTACTATCTGAAGTCTTGTCACCTCCATCATTACCAAGAATTTCGCTTTCTTTGAAATGAACAAAGCTCTCAAAGCTTAAATAATAGCTTCTAGTATTAATACTAGAAGCATCCTTGAGTCTTTTATTTATTCTAAAATGCCAGTCCAAATGTTTTTGTGATTCTTCTTTCTTGTTGAACCTCTTACCACAATTATTACATTTGATTGGTTTAGTATCATAAAGCATTTTTTGGAACTTTCCAATATCATTAGATTTGGCAGATATGCTTGAATTTGTTAATTGAAAATCAGAGATATCCAGCACGTTAGTAAGATTATTTCCCGATACAGGGTTCGAAGAAGTACTGCTTGGGGCACCAGGGGCCTTTTTGGTTTTAAATAAGATATTTTGAAGAATTGAAGTTGACGGTAAGTTTATTAGGGGTTTTTGAAGAGGTTTGTTCGTACTGTTATTGGTAGGTGGTAGTGTGACCTTTGCTTGTGCTGGCTGTGGAGCTGGTGAAGAGTCGTTTTGGCCTGGCCTTAGAAGTCCTGAAGTTTGCAATGTTTTTACCAAAGTATTCAAATCAATTGGGCTGTTTTGCAGTGGTGGTTGAGATCCATTGATACTGATATTGTTCTGTTTAGCTCGCTGATTGTTTTTGTTAGCAATGAGATTTAAATTATTAAGAATGGCCAAAGGATTGCTATTTACGATACTATTATTAGTAGGGTTAAAAGTGTTATTATTACTATTTACGATACCATTAACATTACCTGTGTTATAATGTGGATAATTTTGTTGAGATGGTGCTGGCTGGTTGAGTTGTTGGTATAGAGATACTGGATTTTGGCTTTGAATAGGTGTATTAGTAGGTTGTTGCCGAGCACCATTGAGAATACTTTGTAGAACATTTGCTGGATTATTATTGTTGAAATTAGGTTGAGCTGCTGCGGGTGGTGGAGTTGGCGTTGATCCAGCAGCCTTTTGAGAAGACTGCTTTTCAGTATTTGTTATGCCTTGCAATTGGTTTTGAATTGAGGCTAATTCAGTAGGGTTAAGCTGTTGTGTGGATAAAATCATCTTCAACTGATTCAATATAGCTAATTTTTGAACCGAGTTCTGGTCACCAGGAGAACCAGCTAGCCTTCTATTAATAATTGCTTGCAAGTTCTCTATGTCATTTATCAATTGTGAGCTTGAAGGCTGATGTCTAGATGGTGGAGGCTGCAGGAAGCTTGGTTTATGTTGTGGAGGATGATGAAACACGTTAGAAGCTTGAGATGATGATATTGATGGTGATTTGGTAACCTTGGTCAAGAACTTCTCAATCATTTGAAGTGGCTCAGCTGGAAACAAAGGAAGCCCAGTAGCTGATTTAGCATTCTTCCAGGTTTTGAATAAATCTATCATCTTCTTGCGTTGAGCATCGTCAACCAATGTGTAGGTGTCAATAAATAACTTTGATAAGTTTTGCGAGAACAAGAGAGTGTAAGGATGGCCAATATTTTTACATATGGAATCTAGCAAATACAAGGCAAATAACTTTTGTGCCGGAACACATTTGTTAATTCTTTTAACAACGGCATTAGTTATGTATTTAGCAGCGGGAATATTTTCCTGGGCGAGAATGGTTAGAGTAGTTATAATGGGGCGAGAGTTGAAGGTTAACTCAAGCAACGAATTATAATAGTCATCTCCAAGCTGTTCTAGGTCCTTTTCAGACGACATGGCAAGCCGTATGCAATGCTATGAAAAAGAATCGGGATATAAAGAAAACAGAAGAAAGAGAAAACGGACAAGGAGAGATAGTAGAACTGACCAGAGAAAAGTATAGAGAAAGACAGAGAGTAGTATATGAATCGATGTTTGTGAAACACTACAACAGGATTACGGCGGTAAACGGTATCAAAACAAATGTGTAACGCCTCTTTCAATTTTTTTTCCTCTGGTGTTTGGAGATGATTTCAGAAATCCAGACGAGGCGAGCAGGACACTCCCATGGTTGCCCGGACACATTTTGCTTATTAATAAACAAATAATCAATGAGTGTTATGGGCACCTCGAAAAATACTAAGTGCACTTGGGAGAAAGCCACCGGCAGCTGTTATCCGACATCATCGCAGAGCTCGCAACCTCAGAGGTTACGGAGAATTGAGACCATAGACAGTGACACAACACAGTTTTCCACCACAGAAGCTTCGATGGGGTTCCATGATTATACGAGATTGTGTGTCGAGGAGTGACAAGACCACCGATACCACAATAACTACCAGTAGCCACGTACTCCTCCGCAAGGTTGCACTGAGATACACTGATAACAACTCCAGACTGCCAGAATTACAAATAGCCGTTATTATTAATCTGTGCAAGCAATAGCAGTCCAGCCTCAGTGGGGCTGAAGGCATAATACAGTAGTGACAGTAGTAGTATTAGTATTGATAGTATTAGCAGTAGCAGTACTAATTATTAATGGCGCCCAACCCAGCCAAAGCCCATGGACTTCGGCAGATGTGGCGATAGTGCGAAATAAGGCAAAATATCGGGTTACCCTATTCAATAATTTACTAAGCATCGGGTTCCAGACAAAGTCTATCGACTTGGTATAAAGCAGAAGCAATTCCTCCCTTTTCTGTTCCCAATGGTAGTAGATCTATTATTCTTGTTGTTTCTCTATAGATATCAATCTTCACTTAACTAACAAACAATTAATTAACTTTCAAACGCAATTTACAATGGTCGCTCAAATTCAAAAACCAGCTCCAACTTTCACCAAAACCGCTGTTGTTGACGGTACTTTCGAAACTGTCAGCTTGGACCAATACAAGGGTAAATGGGTTGTTTTGGCCTTCATCCCATTGGCTTTCACTTTCGTTTGCCCAACTGAAATCATTGCTTACTCTGATGCTGCCAAGAAGTTTGCCGACAAAGGTGCTGAAGTCTTGTTTGCTTCTACCGACTCTGAATACACTCACTTGGCCTGGACCAACGTTGCCAGAAAAGATGGTGGCTTGGGTCCAATCAACATCCCATTGATTGCTGACACCAACCACTCTTTGTCTAGAGACTACGGTGTCTTGCTCGAAGATGAAGGTGTTGCTTTGAGAGGTATTTTCATCATTGACCCTAAGGGTGTCTTGAGACAAATCACCGTTAACGACTTGCCAGTTGGTAGAAACGTTGAAGAAACTTTGAGATTGATTGACGCTTTCCAATTCACTGAAAAATACGGTGAAGTTTGCCCAGCTAACTGGACCGAAGGTTCTGCTACCATCAAGCCAGAACCAACCAAGTCTAAGGAATACTTCAGCTCTGCTAACAAATAAATAGCTTAGCTATACTCTTTACTTGTTAGGCTACTTGTTTTTCCTTGTTACTTATATATGAACATTGCCTGTATACGAATAGATATAAATGAATCATGAATCAATGATATTAATAGAAAAGTGCTTTATTGTAGTGATTGTTTCAACAGTAGTTGCACAATTGTGTGTGACCTTACTCTCTGTGATTGATCTGTCAACTGCCGATGACCAAACAATTTAGGCGCCAAATGCCACCCTCACTCAGTAAACCAATGACTCGAAGGGATGAAATATTCCCAATGTGGTATAGTACAGTACTCAACACATTAGCCACACTACGGGGCACCCGCCGCATAAGAAAAACATACCATTACATTAACTAACTAGATAGCTATAGTTACAAGATAAGACACTCAGCATTCTATACACAACAATAAACCACCAAAACACTAAACGTGCAAACTCTAAGCAGAAGCCGCATTAGCAGCTGCTCTTTCTCTCAACTCATTTCTCTTCAATATTCTCTGTTTAGCTAACACTTCCTTCATCTTTCTTTCCCCGCCGTGCTGCTTCTTACCAGTTTTGATTTCTTTGAGTTTGATCCCAGTATCATTACTAAACTTGTATCTCCAGTTTAAAATATAACGTCTTAGTGCGGTTTCTACCCCCTTTTCCTTCAATTCTGCACTAGAAATTTTGAAAAGCAGTGGCCAGCTTGGGAAATGTTCTAAATGTTCAGCAGCACCACGACCAATTTTCTTTAGGAAAGTTTCCACGTCCGGCACTTGAGGCGTTGGTTCTGGTACTCTAAGAGCGGATCTGGCAAGCACTGGGCTGCTGGTAGCAAAGCCTCTAATATTATTTATTATACCAAATGATCTTAACATTATGTAGTGTTGTTGTTGTTGTTTTTGGCTTGTGAATAGGTTAATGCTGTTGTATATAGTACTCGTAGTATATAGTTTCCATGAAAAAAAAAAAATTGGAGCGAAAAGTGAAAAAGTAGCGAAGATTGTAGACACCCGAACACCCATCTGTACACCATACGTATGCTCTGCATTGAAATAATAGTTCCCGGTACCAATTATATTACCATCATGATGATGTTCCAGTGGATACATGATATCTCAAATCGTTCACTATATCACAGCAGCCACAAACCAACATCCCCAATAATAATAATGTCAGAAGCAACCCCTCTAGATGAACTTCAATGGTCATCTCCTGAATGGATTCAAGCATTTGGCCTCAACTTCTACAACGTACTAGAATACTTTTCCCAATCACCATTCTTTGACCGAACTTCCAATAATCAAGTATTACGAATGCAGTTCCAGTTCACCGAACAACTCATAAACTTACCACAAACGCATCCTATATTTGTCCAAAATTTGCAAAAAATGACTGGGATAGAATTTGTTGTTGTAATAAACAACGAGCCGAATTTCTACATCATCCGCAAACAGCAACGTCAATCACCTAACAAAGTGCGCATTCTTAGTGATTATTATGTGATTAATTCAAACATTTACATGAGTCCAAATTTATTCAGCATATTGAATTCAAGACTACTTAACTGTATATGCAATTTCAAAAAATCATTTGGTATACTTAATGATTTAAACAACTTCAATCCTTCAACAGGGCACCAGTATGTGGTTGATGATATCCTGAATAATATTGCGGAACTTGAAAATAAGTTGAGTGCTTTGAGTAACAAGAGCAGCACGTTAGCCACTGATGAAGAAGAAGCTCAAACGAATGCACCTAACAATTCCAGCAGCAGCAATAACGTTAATAGTAGCACTCCTAGTGCGGCTTCTGCTAGCATGAGAAGAAGAGACACAACCAACATAATGAGTACACCAGCATTGACCCCAACTTCACTGAATACTCCTGCTACGGGGACCACTGGTGGTGTTGGAACTGGTTTCGGAAACTCGGGGAATGCTAATACTGCTAATACTGCTGTTTTGAATAGACAGCCGCCGCTGGTAATTTTTGATAGGTTGCTTCATATAACGATGAGGGAAACAAAAGTGGGGAATACTGGTAATGGCACTGGTAGTGCTGGTGTGGATAGTAATGTTTCTGGAGGGACGGCTACGGCAGGCACAACAGACAAGCCAGCTGGTGAGTGAGGGAAGGCTGTATTATATAAATCAAGATGCTGAAATTTATGATGATGGTTATGTGTTTGTGGATTTGAAAATTTTCGCTCCCTAAAGTAGAATTGTGGTAATTACTACATTCACTGGAACAGTTCCTTTACAATCCTAATGCTAATGAGTAGTAAATACAAACGGTGGCTAATGCCTTTATAGAGTATTGCAATACT
>JXWR01000370.1_pt1 | contig 17850 bp, 7 predicted proteins | sample 315541 | NCBI WGS metagenome assembly JXWR01 (sample SAMN03273951, study PRJNA271842) | soil metagenome | isolation source: rice field ambient CO2 | place: India: CRRI Experimental farm Cuttack,Odisha-753006 | collected 2013-12-17
AAAGCTTCATTAAATTCTAGAAAGTGTGGGAGATGGATTTAGGCCAACATTCAGTTTCTAAATCATATTAACTTTGCCAAAAAAGTGAAACAATCTAAATACGACTCCAGCTCTATTTTTTTTGTTGGCTTTGAAATTTTATACTTTTTTTTTAGAGATTTCTTTATTACACTTCATAGTTTTCGAGTTTTTGATAATCATAAATAAAACAACTTTAGTTCATTAATACGTAGTCATTTGCTAAAACAATTTAAGCACCAAGACCATATTTAGCCACCATTTCTTTGACTTTAACACTCAAGTATGGATCTTGTTTAATTCTAAATTGCATCTTAGTGGCCTCAGCATAACTAGTAGCTTGAATTTTTTCTTCAGCAGTTCTGGCCAATTTTGAAGCTTCTTCGAACAATTTAACAGCATCTTCTGGCTTTTCTTGTTGTAATCTAACTTGAGCCAAAGTAACTCTAGCCAATTCAGATCTAGGATCTTCATTACAAGCTTGTTCCAAAATTTCGGCAGCTTGTTTGAATCCATCTTCACCTTGTCTAGACAAAATGGTAGCTTTATTTACCAATGGGACAACACCAATAGTGGTGACACCAGCAGCTTGTTGCAAACGGTAAGACACATCAAATTCTTTGATTGCTTCAGTAAATTCTTGCTTATCGGACAAAATTTCACCATGGTAGTTTGGAATTTCAGCAGAAGTTGGGAATTGTTTCTTAGCTTCAGCAAATTTCTTTTCAGCTTCATCAGTGCGTCCTTCTCTGTAAGCAATACAAGCTAATTGAATGTAAGCGTAAACATTTTCTGGGTTTAATTCTTTAGCCTTAACAAAGTTTTCACTGGCTTGGGATAAGTCATTAATCAAGTAGTACATTTGACCTTTGTGGTAGTAGGAGTCAGAGTTGTTAGCATCTTCAGCAATAGCAGTATCAAAATATTTGATAGCTTCCTCAAAGTTACCTTTGTCAGCGGAAATCAAAGCTTTAAAAATGTAAATACGTGGTCTTGGACTCAAGGTCAAAGCTCTATCCAAGTCAACCAAAGCATCAGCACTGCTGTTTTTCAAGAATTTCAAAGCACCAGAGTATTCCAAAGCAATTGCCAACTTTTTAGCATTTGCATCATCCTTTGACACATCACCATAACCAGTAATGGCTTGGTTGAAGTAAGAGTCGGCCAATTCATATGATTGGTAAGTAGATTCCTTTAATTTTTCCAATGCCTGAACCAAGAAGTCATCAGCAGTACCTTTTTCAACATCTTGCAAGCCTTCAATGGCTGGCTCTTCTCTAAAGGCACCAAAGAAGGAAGCAATAGATGAAACGGATGGCAAAGCAGAGGACTTGTTTTTAATATCTTCACTAACCAATCTTTCAGAGTGGAGTCTCAAGTTTCTTTCCAAAACAGATTCAATATTTCTGTTGTCAAAACCACCAAGAATAGTCAAACTGGCCAAATCGAACATAGCTTCAGAATAGTTTTCCAATTTTTCGTATGCAGTAGCTCTTCTTAATAAACATTTACCGTAATCTGGTTTCAATTTCAAAGCAGCAGTTGTGTCTTCAATAACTTTGTCAAATTTTTCTAAAGAGGCAAAACAAGCAGATCTGTTAGAGTAGAAAACTGGATCAGGCTTAACATTCAAAGAACCAGTGTAGTAACCAATAGCTTTTTCAAAATCCTTAGCCTTGAAAGCGACATTACCAGCTTCTTTCAAAGTGAATGAAATCTTGTCTTTGTCTTCTTCGGATAAAGTTTTGACAAAGTCTTCAGTGATGTTTGGTAAACCATCAGCACTCTTCGGGTAATCTATTTCCTCGTCGCTTTTGCCGTTGCCACCTTTTTCTTTGTTGGCTTGCTTCTTCTTATTCTTCTTCTTCTTGTTTTTTTTTGCGTTTGGGGATAATGGCTTTTCAGCACTCGAGGAAGATGCTTGCTGAGCATTATAAATCAAGTAACCGGCAGTACCAGCAGCCAAAACACCGGCAGCAGTAAGGGCAACCTTGTGCTTATTGATGAACTCCCACACTGGGCTGGATGCAGCTTCAGGTTGGACAATTGGAGCCATGTTTTGTTTTTCTTAAGCGTGTGATGATGATAATGAATTGAGTAGGCAATTGGCTGGTGACTGTACGTTGCTAAATCGGGTACAATCTTTTTGTCAAATGCTAAAAAACCTCTTGCGCCACTAGTGTGCTCTAAAAATGAGGGATCAATGATTTGACTGGCAAACAGTAAATAAGAAACTTATTTAACAATTGGGCGATACAGAATGGAAAATGCGGCGCACAATGTACCTGTTTTGTCTCACTTCTTTACTGATGTTGTTGTGTTTCCAGTTTTTGACCTTTGATTGACGAACTTGCTGAAGTCAGTGAATCGAGGAAAAAAATGAAAGGAAAAAAAAATGGAAAACCTTGTGGGTAAGTGACTTTCACGTGCTCACACGAAGTTTGGCTCTAGTCTACACCAAAATTGCTTCTGCTGGCTGCTGCGGGATGCTGCGGATATAATAAGAGACTTGTAAACAGCAAAGAGGCCTACAGTTACTACTTTCAAGCAACAAATTTACTACTTATGTCGTGGGAATATCGAATGGTATTAATGGAAGGCGACAGTGAATTCGAAGCTTTGTGGGCGCTACTTTCGTAGGATGCAACTTATTTCGATCTGGAGAGCTGATTTTTGAACCAATCTAAACAATTTTACAATGTTTATTTTATTTTATCTTATTTTATTTTTATTTAATTATTTATTTATTTTTTATACTTTCTATAGCAGATAAAATTGCTAATTATAATTATGTAATACTTACGCTTCGTTGAAAACTATTCAACTGACAAATTCACTTCGAGTGATAGGAAATAAGCTTACTTTGTTGAGTGAATAAAAACAAAAACTCCCAAAAGATGATGAAAAACCTTTAAAAAAAACCTTTAAAAAGCTAAAATGTGTTAAATGCAATCCCAGAAATAAAATATAAAATCAATAAAAACAGAGCTAATACAATATACGAACTAAAAAATAAGAACTGATGTGATGTCTAAAAGTAAACATAGGAAAATGATGTCAAAGAAAAAAAAAAAAAAAAAAAAAAAATAAAAAAGAAGTTTAAAGATCATTACTTTGCGTTTTTCAAAATATCGTTAATAACAGCTTCATTAGTGGAGGTTGGATCATCATAATTGTTAAGGTTGATATTGGAGTAAAGACCCCTAGTACCAGAAAACCTCACTGCCAAATCAGGGTTGCTATTATCAAGCCCATATGCGACGCCTGGTTTAGCAAATGAGCGAAAACTGTTGAGTTGAGCTTGTGCAGCTTGCTGTGCCACAGAATTAACCTGGGCTTGATTGGAACTATTGTAAGTGTTGGCGTAGTTCATCTGCATGCTTACAGCCATTTCTTCGTTTTCTTTTGCCTCTTTCATCAATGGTCTAATACATAGCCATCCAGTTTCTGTTCTAAAGTGTCTTCCTAATGCATCGGCTCTGGCAAATTTTTTGTTGCAGCCCCATCTAGTGACACCATCTTTTAGCAAACCGCCACATTTAAACTTCTTGTTGCCATCATGGAGCAGTTCATGCCGCTTTTTATCATGGCCTCTGGTAAACTTTCTACCGCAGTGTTTACATGCAAAAGGCTTCTCATCAGAGTGCGATTTGAGATGTGATCTGAGGTTGTATGGTCTGTGGAAAACTTTGTCACACATTTCACAAGGGTATCGTTTTGTTGTTGTGGCCAAATCAGCACTGGAAACCGGTGCCTTTCTTCTCCTGCGACGAGTACCAACGCCACTGTCCACAGCAGCAGAAGCTTCAGCAGCAGCTATAGCAGCGTTAACTGTAGCTTTAGTGATTTTAATTTTACCATCACCGATGGTATCAGTAAAGCCATAGGTTCCATACAAATGGCCATTGACATGATCGTGACTGGTCACTGATCCAGGTATCATTTGATTAGGTGATAGCTGATATGGAGAACTGGAATTGGAGCTAGTGATTTCCTTGTGTCTTGTGCTCTCACTGTTATCCAACTGGTTTGCTGCGTACAAGTACATTGACTCTGTTGTAGAATAGCTATAGTTAGAACCACTCGGATTATTGGTATTATTATGCAAAAGAGAAGTAGAGGAAGTGGAAGACGAAGAGGAAGAATACTCATGGTTGATATTATTGTTGTTGTTGTTGTTGATAATATTGTTATGGCTGTTGTTACCATAAAAGTCATTAGCATTATAACTGTTGCTATAATGTGTTGCGTTAGCAACAGTATTTAAAGAAGGTAAAAGATTTGCATGGCGGTGCTGAGGAGCTTGAGAATATGAAAGTGAAATATTTTTTTGTGGATAGTAATTTATGGATTGGCTACTAGTGCCAGTAGCAAAGATGTCTCTCGTCACGATTCGAGAATTTGGAATACCAGGAAACTGGAGAGGGTTGCTGTTACTGCTATTATTAGTACCAGTATTATTACTGGAATTATTATTATTATTATTATTATTATCATTATAATTCATATCATTAGCAACTCGACTATTAACTGCAATCGCAGGATTGCCAGCTTCCAACAAATTGGAAGAGACAACTGGCTCAGGAATATATCTCAGGCTAAAGTCGGACATGCTGTTTAAGTTGTATTTTTGATTGTCAGAAAGCGAAGGAATGGAAGGGTGTTGAATGGACATGGCGGGAGGAAAAGATGAAGAGTCATGTACAAAATATCCAGGAGGCGCCGGCAATTGGACAAACAGGAAACCGTTCGGTTTAAATGTGGTTGCGGCGTCCAATCTTCAAAAGCCCTACTGCATGCACCCAAAACAACCGCAGCGTTTCGGCATTTGCTTACCACATAACTTCGCGTATAGATGCATAAGAAACACCTCATAAATCTTATTTGGCATACATTTTATATCCCGAAACCTTTACCCGGATAAGAAAAGGAGGCAATGTGATTGCCAGAAGGCCGGGCAGTCCCCAGCAGGCACCAGCGCTACTGCAAGCGGTGATTTTTCCGTCCGGCAGTCCTGCGAGAAAAAGAAAAAAAGACAAGCATTGTCTAAACTTTTGGCTGTGTGCCATGGTGCGATATTGCATCAATCGGTGTTTTTATTTTCTTGGCCTTGTCTGACGTGAGAAGCCGCAATTTTTGTTCTACCAAAATGTTGTCTGCTCTACAAGGCAAATATAATGTTAAACATAAAAAAACAGAATTTGCGACATTGAAGTATAACTAACATGTGTTAAGAAGGGTGCTGTTCAAATTAGTGGGGGTTTAGGCAAAAGCACAGTAAACCAAAAAAAAAATAAAGAAATAAAGAAAAAGAAACACAAAATTTTTTGCCAGTAATATACGATCAAATCACACAAGAAAAAAAGATAAATGCCGCAGAGAGGCGTTTCGGTATGCAAATGCCGAAAGGATGCAAATCCATGTAGGCCGGCCAAGCGTAGCGGGTTTTCAGTTTCTGCTCGGTTTCTGTTCGGTTTCTGCTCGACGGCTTATCGGCAAAAGCCTTGTTGGTGACTGCTCCCTTAATACCAGATGCCGGCAGTTCTGATACAATCATAATACTTATTGCTACTACATTACGATTATACTAAATAATTCCGTATACTTCAATATGCATATATACGCTTTAAGTTCTATGTTTTATAGAAGTCTAAGCCTCAGTTTTCAATCACCGCCTTGTACACTTCATCGAACGGTGCGTCAATACCTGTCCAGATCTTGAACTGCTCAATGCCTTGGTAAACCAACATTTGCTTGCCGCCGATAGCCTCGATCCCATACTTCTGGCTGGCAAGTTCCATAACTGGAGTGACTTCTGGTTTGTAGGCAGCATCCAAAAGTCTTGCTGTGAATTGTTTGTCTTTGTTATCGTGAATCCCTTTGAATAGAATATCCAACTTAGCCAACAATCCTCCATCAGCTGGTAAGTGACCTGGAATACAGCTAACAATCAAATGGATCTGTTCAGCTTTAGCGAGATCTTCATCAAGAATCTCCACTCCGTAGTGTTCAGGGAAGCTTTTTTGAATGTCAACTAGTTTGGTGCTGGTTCTGTTGATTAAGTAAATTCTTTTAGCACCCAACTTGTGTAATGCGTAAATTGCTGCTCTGGAAGTGCCACCAGCCCCAATAACAAGCGCATTAGCGTTTCCGCCAAGACTGTTTGAAACACCGTTATTGACAAAAGTGTCAAAGATTCCTAACCAATCAGTATTGTCACCGCATAACTCGCCATTAGCGCCTTCAAGATAAACGGTATTGACAGACCCAATAACCTTTGCATTTTCAGTCAATTTGGCCAAATGTTTTTGAATATCAAATTTCAATGGAATAGTGACCGACAATCCGCCAAAGCTGGAATCATTTTTGATTAACTTTTCGTAAACTTCATCTGCATCATCAGTTTCTAACCTTGAGTACTCATGAGGCAATCCTAACAACTTGAATCCGGTATTGTGCAAGATTGGGGATCTAGAATGAGAAACAGGATTGCCAACAACATAAAATTTCTTTTTTGGCAATAATCCAATCTGGTGTCTTACTTGATGAATTTGTTGAATGGTCAACTGCCCTGGAGCTGATGCCGATGACAACAAAGAAGAGGTAGCTGGAGTCAAAATTTTATTAGACACTCTTGAAAACTTACCAAGCTCACCCATGTTCATTATGATAAGTGGGCCATCAGTATGAGATGATCTAAAGTTTTCCAAAGCAACGTTATCAGCAAATGACTCTGCGGTTCCCACAAACTTGATAACATCAACTTTCAAGGATTTAGCTAATTGATACGCATTCTCCCATTGAGGGTTATCCCATTTAATTTTTCCCGAAAAATCGTGATTTGAGCCAATGAATTTGGTGAACAGTTTTTTCTTTGACAACAAGGTAGTTTTCAAGTTGTCTGGAAGTGACAATTCCAAATCAATGTATTCAACACCAAATCTAATTGCCAACTCAATCAATGCTTGAATTCCAACATAATCATTGCTTGGGTACTTACCACCTTGGTCAACAGTTCTAACGGTGAATACAATAGGGAGGTTAGCATTTTCCTTTAACAAAGCGAGCTGTTCACACACAAAGTCTTCATTCCAAGATTCCAACAAATCAACTCTCAATTCAACAGCGGTTGCCCCAATGACAGCAGGTTTTATCAATTCGACATGCTCAGCAAGGTTCTTGAAAGTCAAACAAACGAAAAATGACTCATTTGTTGGGACTTCAATTTTCTGAATACCAGTAATGGTTTTCAAGTATGAGACAAAAGCTCTTCTCAACTTTTTGTAGTCTGCTTCAGTTGAGCAGTGGTTAGAGTACCAATGATAGTTTGAGAACTCTTTGTACCATTGACCTCTTCTAGCCCACACTTGATTGATCTCTTCCAAATATTGTGGTCTTTCAACTTCTTTTTCCAAAAATTTAATTGTTTCGTTAATATTTCTGTGTAAGTGAATCACATTGCCACCTTCAGCGATAAATTTTTTCAAAAGTTCCCTAGCTTCAGGAATTTCAACAATACCACCGCCTGTAGAAATGATATGATTCGTGGAAAACTTGGACAAAGCGTCCTTAAATATTTTTAATTCTTCAGCTCTAAATTTTTCCCAACCCTGAGTGTTGATGAACTCTTTAATGTTGACATTTAAAACCTCTTCAAAGTAGTGATCCAAATCTATTCTTTTAAAGTTTAACGCTTCAGCACCCCATTGGGTTAAATAGGTCTTACCGACGCCTCTCATTCCAATCACGATAATGGACTTTTGTTTATTAGCCACCAGTTTTTCGGAGTCAGATTTAACGGAGTTTATTGGTTCAAACCCGTTCAAATCACAACCAAACTTGCTATGTAAAACGTCCCACCAACCTGGCCAAGTTTTGCTTGTACATGATCTTTCAAGGATTCTGACACCCTTGTCATTGTTCACTAAACCAGCAATTAAACTGAAAGACATAGCGACTCTGTGATCATCATAAGAATGAATTGAGGATGGAAGTTTCAATTGAGATCTGTCAATACCATAAATGTCAATACCGTCATCAAAACCTTCAGCCTTGACACCAAACTTAGCAAGCTCATCGACCATTGCTTGGATACGGTCACATTCTTTAACATGTTGGTTAGCAATACCAACAATTCTGGTTTTGTTCTCTTTACCATCAACGGCAACCGCAGCAACCACACTTGCAGTTAGGAAAGCATCAGTCATTGGTTCCATATCAATTTCTTTCAAGGGGGTAAGATCCTTTCCGGTACCGGTAACAGTGGTAGAAGTTTCAGATTGCTCAACCTTAGCACCCATTGCTTTCAAAACATCAACGGCGAATCTAGCATCACCCTGCAAAGAGGTGAAACCAATGTTTGGAACAGTAACTTTAGCCCCAGTTAAAGCAGCAAAAGCCAATGGGTAAGTAGCAGACGAAGCATCAGATTCAATAACGTACTCTTTTGGATTGACGTAGTGACCTTGAGGGATGTGGTAGGTGTGTAACTCAGTAGCATCTTTAGTTACATTAATGCCAAAGCTCTTCATCATTGTGATGGTCATGTCAATGTAAAATTGAGAAATTGGTTTACCTCCGACCAACTTCAATGTCACTGGGTTTTCAGCGTACGGTGCACACATCAAAATTGAAGAAACGTATTGAGAAGAAACGGTGGCCTTCAATTCAATCACACCACCCTTAAAGCCTGTAGAAGCAATTTTTAAAGGCAAAGATCCTGTCTTATTGAGATAATCGATATTGGAACCATTAGAGCGTAAAGCATCAACCAAAGGACCTATTGGTCTCTCTTGCATACGTGCATTCCCGGTCACAACCACAAACGAATCTTCTTTATTCTTAGCTAAAGTTGCAACAGTAGTCAAAAATCTTGAAGCAGTACCGGCATTACCCAAATACAATTGTTTTTCTTCCGTGGAAACAAAGTTACCACCATTGCCTCTAACAATCAATGTTTCTCCATCTGCATCTATTTCAAAAGAAGCACCTTTCAAAGATGAAATAGCGCTCAACATCACGCTAGTGTCATCACTGTGAAGCAAATTCTTCAACTTACATTCGCCAGATCCCAAAGAAGCCAAGATCAATGCTCTATTAGAGATAGATTTGGATCCAGGAGGAATGACTGTAAATTTCTTGGATGCAAGTTCTTTTTTGAATGGGTAAACAAGGACTTCATCAGTTAATACAAATCTAAGATCTTCATCATTCACGTAAGAAGCCTTTGGCTCATAACATTTCCCAATGGACTTCAACAATACCACCTTCTTTTTAGAACCATCGTTTTTTTTGTCAATGCTCATAAGCTTTAATAATTTGTCAACGGGACATTTTTTATTATTGGTGAGCTTGGCAAACTTTTTGTCGTAAATTGAGGTAGGCAAGCCGTATGCTTGAAAGGCCTTGTATAATCTAGCAACGGCAACAGGAGACAAAATACCCAAGTATCTGGCCAATTCAGCTTCCTTAACAGAACCAATAGCCACACATTCACCATGCAATGCGTTTGGAGTCAAAATGGCTTCGTAAGCATGTCCGATAGAATGGCCAAAATTCAACAAGTTTCTCAAGCCACCTTCTTTTTCGTCAGCGCTCACCACTTCAGCTTTGACGGCAATAGAGTTGAGAACTAACAATAACATGTGTTCCTTGATTGGAGTCAAGTCTATTTTGGATATTGGGTCCGATGTGTCTCTAGAACGGATAGTCTTGAGGAACAATTCGGCATTATCTTCCAATCTCTTGAACTCAGTAGCGTTCCAGATAGCAGCAGTTTTGATGACTTCAGCCATACCGTTAATAAGCTGTCTTTCAGGCAAAGATTGCAAAAATTTAATATCAACAAAAACATATTTTGGTTGATGGAAAGCACCAATGAAGTTCTTTCCCAAGGGAGTATCCACAGCAGTCTTACCGCCAATACTGCTGTCAACCATGGCCAAAAGAGTGGTCGGGATTTGGATGACTCTCACACCACGCATATAAGTGGCAGCAACAAAACCGATCATGTCACCAATAACCCCACCACCTAACGCGATAATGACGGTGTCTCTAGTGCATCCTTGACTAAGCAAGTAGTCTTCAATGGCAGCTTTGGTTTCACGGCTTTTATGATTTTCACCTGGAGGAACGACATAAGTTAATACTCTAGAATTGATCTTATGTTCGATCAAGTATTTGTTAAACCGGGTGGTGTAGGCGTCTAAATGGCCTGCCCTGACAATGTTGGAGTCTGTGATGAAGACATAAGTAGATGATTTTTCAGTACCAGTGATGGTTTCGATAATGTGGTCGTCTAACTGATAGCCGACGTGAATAATGTCGCTATTCAAGATAGAAACCTTATGGACCCTAGCCAGGGGAGACTCTCCTGACATGTTTGAATTTATAGCACACTGGCAATTGAAAGCGCTGCTGTTTACTGTTGTTGCTGATTTAGCGGGACGATGAGTCAAATTGAAGATTTAGCGCATTTTTTTTTTTTTTCCGCCGCCATTTTAAGCGAATCCTCATCGAGATCACAAAAAAGAGGGAGCGAACGAAGGAGTGAAAAAATCAAGCCAGGATAGTCATGTGCACTTTCATGTGACTATATACCAACACAACAGATAAAAAATGCATCATGGTGTATAACAATGCTTTATGCTGCATCTATATGCTCCAATCCCATGATTTTTCATTTTTTACGCTTTTTTTTGCAGTGTGAGCAGAAATCAGTCATCATACATAAGCATACAGTGATTGGCCGGCCCCGGTATAAAAGCATTTCCTCGTGTGCTTTCTTCCTTGCTTATCTTTGATTTCCTCACCTTTTCTACCTCATTAACTTCGAATCAACTAATTACACAACACTAGAAAAATGTTGGCCTATAGATCTAAACAAACAGTATCAGGTCTTCTACACAGAACCCAAACTGTATGTATTTGACTTATCCTCTTTTTTGCTTTTTTTGCTTTTTTGTTTTGTTTTTGTACTTGCTGCCATGCAGAAGAAGACTATGACACATTTTCCGGTTGGTTTTTTTGAGCCTCAACAGCTAACCATCAACATCCACTAGGTGCGAACTCTTGCCTCTGCAAGCTCTTTGAACATCGATGTTCCTCCTGAATACAAGGCCAGAACTCCTCCATACACAAAACTCGTCAATAATCTTTCCAAAGTTAAGGAGATCTTGAATAATGAGCCATTGACATTGGCTGAGAAGATCTTGTACTCCCATTTGGTGGATCCAGAGGAAAGTTTGTCCTCCTTCACTTCAACCAAGCAAATTAGAGGCCAAGAGTACTTAAAATTACATCCTGACAGAGTGGCCATGCAAGATGCCTCAGCTCAAATGGCCCTTTTACAATTTATGACCTGTGGTATGCCAAATACTGCCGTACCTGCTTCTATCCACTGTGACCACTTGATTGTTGGTAAAAATGGTGCGGAAAAAGATTTGAAATCCTCAATTGCCACTAACAAAGAAGTTTTTGACTTTTTGCAGAGCTGTGCTGAAAAATACGGTATTCAATTCTGGGGTCCAGGCTCCGGTATCATTCATCAAATTGTGTTGGAAAACTTCTCGACTCCTGGTTTGATGATGTTGGGTACTGACTCACACACCCCAAATGCCGGTGGCTTGGGTGCTATCGCTATCGGGGTTGGGGGTGCAGATGCCGTTGACGCCTTGACTGGCACCCCATGGGAGTTAAAGGCTCCAAAGGTTCTTGGTGTTAAATTGACTGGAAAATTGAATGGTTGGACTTCTCCAAAAGATGTCATCACCACATTGGCTGGTATTTTAACCGTCAGAGGAGGTACTGGTTACATTGTTGAGTATTTCGGTGATGGTGTTTCCAGCTTGTCATGTACTGGTATGGCTACCATTTGTAATATGGGCGCTGAAATTGGTGCTACTACTTCCACCTTCCCATTCCAAAAAGCTCATTACGATTACTTGCATGCCACTAATAGAGGCCCGATTGCCAATGCTGCTCAGCAAGTTAATGATTATTTTTCATTTTTGAAAGCTGATGCAAAGGCTGAATACGACAAAGTCATTGAGATCGACTTGGATACTTTAGAACCACATGTTAATGGTCCATTCACTCCAGATTTGTCAACTAAAATCAGTGAATTTGGTTCCGCTGCTAAAAAGAATGGCTGGCCAGACAAAATTTCAGTGGGGTTGATTGGTTCTTGTACCAATTCTTCTTACCAAGATATGACCAGAGCCGTTGAATTGGTCAAACAAGCTAAGGAAGCTGGCTTGAAGCCAAAAATACCTTTTTTTGTTACCCCGGGTTCTGAACAAATTAGAGCCACTATTGAAAGAGATGGTTTAATAAACACTTTTCAAGACAGTGGTGCAACAGTTTTAGCAAATGCGTGTGGCCCATGTATTGGCCAATGGGACCGTTCTGATGTTTCCAAACAATCTTCGGAAACTAATGCTATCTTCACTTCTTTCAACAGAAACTTTAAAGCTCGTAACGATGGGAACAGAAATACAATGAATTTTCTTACTTCTCCAGAAATTGTCACCGCCATGATCTACTCCGGTGACGCAAATTTCAATCCCGTCACTGATACTATTACAACTGAAGATGGCAAGTCATTCAAGTTTAATCCTCCTGTTGGTCACGACTTACCTTCAGAGGGCTTTATCAAAGGTAGAGAGCAGTTTTATCCGGAGACCAACCCAAAGCCAGACTCTTCTGTCAGCGTTAATGTTTCTCCAGAATCTACTCGTTTGCAATTGTTAGAGCCATTCGATGCTTGGGACGGTAAAGAATTGCAAACCACTGTTTTGTTGAAAGTTGAGGGAAAATGTACAACCGATCATATCTCTGCTGCTGGTGCTTGGTTGAAGTTTAAGGGCCATTTGGAAAACATTTCCTACAATACTTTGATTGGTGCTCAAAATAAAGAAACTGGTGAAGTCAATAAAGCTTATGATTTGGATGGAACTGGATTTTCTATCCCAGAACTTATGATTAAATGGAAACAGGAACAAAGACCGTGGGTTGTAGTTGCTGAGCATAATTATGGTGAAGGGTCTGCTAGAGAACATGCTGCTCTTTCTCCAAGATTTTTGGGTGGTAAAATTATTTTGGTTAAATCTTTTGCTAGAATTCATGAAACTAACTTGAAAAAGCAAGGTATGTTGCCATTGACTTTTGCTGACGAGACTGACTACGATAGATTGTCAAGTGGTGACGTGTTGGAAACTATTAACTTGGCTGATATGGTTGCAAAATATGGTGATAATGGCGGCTTTGTTGACATCAAGGTGAACAAGAAAAGCGGAGAATCTTTTGTGATAAAGGCTAGACACACCATGTCGAAAGACCAAATTGAATTTTTTAAAGCTGGTTCAGCTATCAACCACATTGGGAATTTGAAAAGACAACAAGGTCAAGCATAAGCAATGCTTCCTGTATCTACTAATTGCATAATATTTTTAATGATTATATTCAACCTATTGTAAGACTAATTTTTTTCCATAGATAATAAAAATACAAAATAGAAAATCATACTATCTATTAACAGTACCCAAATAAAAAGAGTAACTTTTTCAATGAAACGTAAACAATGAATTCCCTGAAGCTCGAATAAAGCCAAAACAAAGAAAAAAAAGAGTGTGATGATTATACAGTAAGTTAAATGAGTCGGACTGAGAAAAATTTAACCAAAAACACAAAACATTAACAACTTATAGAAAAAAATTTGAAAAAATGATGAGAAACCGCAACAAAAAAGAAAAAGCAACTTGAATTGATGAAATTAATACCAGGCAATTAATAAAATTAATCGAAAGTCATCTTTTTACCCTTGAATTCGGTACTTGGTCTCTTTGCTGGTGGGGCACCACCTCTGTCTCTACCGCCTCTGTTACCACCAAAGTTACCTCTTCCACCAAAGCCACCTCTGCTTCCACCTCTTCCGCCAAAACCACCTCTGTTACCACCAAAGTTGTTATCTCTTGGTGGTCTTGGAGTAGAGTAATCTAATCTGACTGGTCTACCATCAAGATATTCACCATTAAGAGTTTCCAAAGCATGTTTGGCTTCTTCAACAGAAGAAAATTGAACGTAACCAAAACCCTTTGGTTGTTCAGTTTCTGGATTGGTTGGAATTCTAGCACTGATAATTTGACCATATTCAGCGAAAGCTTCAGATAAAGTATCTCTGGTGGTCTTGAAAGACAAATTACCAACGAACAAAGTGTCAGATGGTTCAGACTTAACATCACCAAAAGTCTTGGCTCTATCGTTAGCTCTGGCATTAGTTTGAGGTTTAGAAGTAGAGAAATCTAAATTTATTGGTCTACCATCAATTTCTTTACCTTGAAACTCATCCAAAGCTTTTTGAGCAAATTCTTTTGATTCGAAATCAACATAACCGTAACCACGGGATTTACCGGTTTCTCTTTCCATAATAACTCTTGCGGCCAAAACACCACCAACGGATTCGAACTCACTCTTTAACCAATCATCATCAATGTTCCAAGACAATCTACCAACGAACAAAGTAGCTGGTTCAGAAGTTTTAGCTTTTTTAGCAACTGGTTCTTCAGCTTCTTCAGCTTCACGCTTTTTGGATTCTTTTGGCTTTTCTTCTTCATCATCACTGGAGTCAGAAGAGTCAGAAGAGTCGCTAGAATCGGAATCGCTAGAGTCAGAAGAGGAAGATTCTTTCTTTTCTTCCTTTTTGTTTTCTTTCTCTTCATCATCAGAATCAGAATCAGAATCAGAATCAGAATCAGAATCACTGGAGTCAGAAGAGTCGCTGGAGTCAGAGTCGCTGGAAGATTCTTTCTTTTCGTCTTTCTTTTCTTTCTTTTCTTCTTTCTTTTCGTCTTCATCGTCTGAATCAGAGTCTGAATCAGAGTCTGAATCGCTGGAGTCAGAGCTAGAAGATTTGGTTTCCTTTTTGTCAGATTCTTCATCATCAGAATCACTGGATTCAGAGTCTGAGCTAGAGGAACTAGAACTAGAAGAGCTGGAAGAGCTAGATTCAGCCTTTTTGGATTCCTTTTTGGATTCTTTCTTTACTTCCTTCTTTGGCTTTTCTTCTTCTTCAGAGTCGCTAGAGTCAGAATCGCTAGAATCAGAATCAGAACTAGAATCAGAGCTGGAGCTAGAACTGTCAGAATCAGAATCAGAACTGGAGGCAGTTTCGGATTCTTCTTCTTCCTTCTTAGCATCAGCTTTAGTCACCTTCTTAGAGTCTTTCTTAGCATCAGCTTTGGAGACCTTAACAGCCTTGGACTTGGATTCTTTTTTAGCCATTGTGATAACTTATGTTTTGATAAAATTGATATTGGGGAAATAGATAGTGGATAGTTTCAAGAAAATTTTAAACAAAAGTTGTATATCTTGGTGTATTTTTTTTTTTTTTTCACTTATAAAACAATCAAAGAAAAAAAGTAAAGAAAAAAATTTTTTTTTTCAGCTTCTGCGTTAGGCTGCATGAGATGAGAAGAGGCAGGGTAACATCAATTGAATGGATTTTTTGTTTTGGGAACTTTCCATGTCGTGCAAGCGAAAGTCAAAGTAAACTACACCGCTAAGTAGCGGTAAGCTTCCTTGATATCAACGATGGAAGAAGTTAGATCTTAAGGAGGAAATTTGAAAACAGGCAAATACCTAATGATAATTAAATCTTATATGTCCTTGTAGCAGTAGAATGCAGCAAATATAGGGAGCTCATAAGTTATGTATGAACACTTCAACACAACATATTGTATGGTAATAGTGAGAGCGTTAACATTTCAAGAACCGTATCGCCAAGTAAAAATAAAAAATAAAAAAAGAAAATAAAAAGAGCTCCTGACGAGGATGTATTTTTTGCTGATAGATAATCGAGACTGTGGCAGTAGCATCCGCTTTATAAATATTTTGTTTCTTTTTCAATTTTTTCCAAGCTTTTTTCTAGTGTACAGAAGATGCGCCCGCCGGCGGAGAATATAGTAAACGTGCACACGATGCAGTGTAACGACTGATCAAGATAAGCGATGGATATGTCGCTGACAGAATACAAACTGTTGCACAGGAATGGCTGTTTCTGCTGCTAGAAGTTGGTCATTGATAAATACATTAGTGTCATCACCACGTTTCTTGCAAGGCTCTGGAACTGGAATCCACCGCAGACACGAGACAAAAAGACTAATGAGAGTTGGCTGACGATTGCTGCACGATTATGTCGCGTGAGCGGCATTCCCGCGGGGCAATTGATGGCAATGGATTGCAATTTTCACGTTTCTTGTCTTTCCGCTGCAGGCTGCCCGCAGGGTGATGTGCCAACATGCGGCGCCGCCCGCTTTTCCTCTTGGCCACTTCCTATTAATACTCCCACGTTTCTGCTTTTCTTGCTCAATTCGTTCATTGCTCGTGTGAGCTTCGCCAAAAACATGCTTTCTTTTTTTTTATTTTTTTAGGTTTCGGAACTCAACATGTATAGTGCTGGACATTTCGTCTGCCTTTACTCAGAAAAGGTTTCCTCAATGTAGTTTTCGTTACTATATATAATGAAAGATGATTCCACCTGTGATTGTAGTTCAAACAGCCTTTTTTCTTCTTCCCCTTACTTCAAATATCTTAATAATATTCAAAACCAAATACAAAAAACCGAATCGCTTCTGAAGCAGAAAGACGAAAAGTTTAACAAAACAATGTCAGAAAAACAGGAAAACCTTACAAGAGGTGGAAACGCTGCTTTCCATAACTACATTAATGACTTTGCCAATGTCGCTGATCCTTTGGAAAGAAGACGTTTGGCTTTGGAAAAAATGGACAATGAAGGCTTTGGGTGGGCTCAGGTTAAAATCATTATCGTTGCAGGAGTAGGATTCTTAACCGATGCCTACGATATTTTTGCCATCAATTTGGGGGTGTCGATGTTAACTTATGCTTATTGGGGCGGTGATATCCCTGCTTCTACTGAAACATTGTTAAAAGTTTCAACCTCCGTCGGTACAGTAATTGGTCAAATTGGTTTCGGTGCAATGGGCGATATTGTTGGTAGAAAAGGTGTTTATGGTTTAGAATTGATTGTGATGATTGCCGCAACCTTGGTTCAATGTGTCTTGGGTGAGTCTCCAGCAATTAATTTCGCTGCCATTTTTACGTTTTGCAGAATCATCATGGGTATCGGCATTGGTGGCGATTACCCATTATCCTCCATTATCACTTCTGAATTTTCAACCACCAAATGGAGAGGCGCCATAATGGGCTCAGTTTTTGCTAACCAAGGTTGGGGTCAATTGCTTGCTGGTATTGTTGCATTGGTGTGTGTCGCTGCATACAAGGATGACTTGAATGATTCAAATGCTGTTGATCATTGTGGGCCTAAGTGTGTTAAAGCTTGCGATACTATGTGGAGAATCTTAGTTGGTTTTGGATGTGTTCCAGCTTGTGCTGCTTTATATTTCAGATTGACAATTCCTGAATCACCAAGATATACTTTGGATGTTGACCAAGATGTTGAAAAAGCTGCAGCTGACACTGGAAAGTTCACCAGTGGTGGTAAAGGAAATGCTGACTTTGATGCTATTGAGCAACTTAGGGTTACTGAGATTAGAGAAAATGATGCTCCAGCTCCTAAAAGTGCTTCATTTTCCGATTTTTGCAGACATTTTGGCCAATGGAAACATGGTAAAATCTTACTTGGTACTGCTGGCTCTTGGTTCATGTTGGATGTTGCTTACTACGGGTTGGGTTTGAACACCGCAAACATTTTGCAAACTATTGGCTTTGCTTCTTCTCAAAATGTTTACAATAAACTTTATAATTCTGCTGCTGGTAATTTGATTTTGGTTTGTGCTGGTTCTATTCCAGGTTATT
>JXWR01001756.1_pt1 | contig 17830 bp, 10 predicted proteins | sample 315541 | NCBI WGS metagenome assembly JXWR01 (sample SAMN03273951, study PRJNA271842) | soil metagenome | isolation source: rice field ambient CO2 | place: India: CRRI Experimental farm Cuttack,Odisha-753006 | collected 2013-12-17
GGTGTGCTGTCAATAAAGTCTTCACTGGCTACACCATTATTCAATATTTGATGGAAATTCTCTGTAGTGTTGGGCTTGGTGTCGTCACAAGGCTCCGAAAAGTTCATAATCTCTGTCGTTGCGTAAGTATGGAAAATGTGTAAGTCTTGGGAGCGTTCACTGTAGTAGAAGAAGAAGTAGAACTTCGAATAGACGAGGCGTATAAATATTTCAGCCAGGCCTAGCAGGAAACGCGTTTAAAACAAACCAGAAACTCCTTTATATTTATTTCAAGTCCAGGAAGTTACTAAATTTCCGACAAATGCCAATGGGGTTTTCACTTATTTTGGGGTTCCCTATATAATAACAACTGAAGCATAATGTGTGAAGAGCCTGTCATGCTTTTGCTAATAGACCATAGCAGCTTATCTATATAAGAAGAAAAACAAAAGTGACTGGAGCATGCATATTTGCATATCGTAAACCCAATCAGTCTACCAAAAATGGCTTGCGCTTTCCGGTCTGCATAGCAACATTATGCGTGCAGATAAGCTCCACTATCATTTATACCTATCACATCTATCATACCGCTATGGTGGCAGCATCCATGGTGTACTGCGCTGAAATATAATTTATTGAATCCCCTTTCAGACCAGAGATCAGACACCAAATGGTAGTTATCTACAATCTCCAACTCTATTAGTGTAGATTGTATAACTATGACTTGTGCACTTTAGATTTTGTGTTTTGCTATCTGGTGAAGAATCGTTATCTTTGGTCCTCGATCCCCGAGGCCAACACCAAGATAACAGCTAGTGTCCACATTAGCGGACCTGCTGTCTAATGCCTCCGCATGCAGTGTTCTGTCCCAAATTGTTTACCTGTTTGAGTCAAATTTGACTGCCTCGCTCCATATAATTTCGTATTGTATCTTGCGGTATTGTATTCTATCCTATCATATCTTATCCTATCCTACTATGTCAAGTCATGTCGGTTTGAGAGGCCAAATAGGACAATACGATGGGGGCGGCTTTTGTCACTGGCGGTGCTTTCACTATTATCTTTGGTTTTTCCACGGTCACTAGTTCAATTTATGGATTTGTATATAAGTCTCCTTTATTTCCCTATCCATCCCATAATGGGCTAAACTTGACCTTTTTAACTGGTTGATTGCTTGAATCCTCGTCTATCTTGGTTCAACAACAACAGTACTAAAAAGCCCATCTAGCATAATCACAACACAGAAGACACAATGTCGGACAAGAAAGACGACAACGTGGTGGAAATCCAACAAGAAGTTGGCGAAAATGTGCCGTATAAGGTAGAAGAACACCAACAAGAAGGCAAAAATGCGTTTAGCCGATTCATAAATTCTTTCAAAAGAGAAGAGGACCAATTTTCTGATGAAACTGAACTCACCGACAAGGAAAAAATCGTCAAAAGAACGGCAAAGTCTCCATTAAAGAAGAATTTGAAGAATCGTCATTTGCAGATGATTGCTATTGGTGGATCCATCGGTACTGGTCTCTTTGTTGGTTCCGGTAACTCTTTGAAAAAAGGTGGCCCTGCCGGTGTATTAATCGCTTATGCCCTCATTGGTACATTCATGTTCGTTACAGTGCAAGCTCTTGGTGAATTAGCGGTGACATTCCCGGTTTCTGGTTCTTTTGCGGTTTACAATTCTCAGTTTATCAGTCCTGCGTGGGGTTTCTCTATGGGTTGGAACTACGCGTTAGGCTGGCTAGTGGTATTGCCTTTGGAAATGGTGGCTGCTTCCATAGTTATCAAGTATTGGAATGACCAAATCAGTGGAGCGGCCTGGGTAGCGATATTTTGGGTATTTATCGCGGCGATCAATATCTTTGGGGTACGAGGTTATGGTGAAGCAGAGTTTTGCTTCTCTATAATCAAGGTCACTGCGGTTGTGGGGTACATTATCTTGGGAATAATTTTGGCCGCTGGTGGTGGGCCTCAACATGAATACATTGGTGGAAAGTACTGGCATGATCCAGGCGCGTTCAATCATGGTTTCAAAGGCCTTTGTGCAGTTTTCGTTACGGCTGCTTTTGCCTTTGGTGGTACGGAATTGGTTGCTATGGCTGCTGCTGAGACTGAAAACCCAAGAAAATCATTACCAAAGGCAGCCAAACAAGTTTTTTGGAGAATAACTTTGTTTTACATTGTTTCGTTGACTCTTGTTGGTCTCTTGGTGCCATTCACTAATGACAGGTTAGGCTCTGGATCGTATGATGCCAGAGCCTCCCCATTTGTTATTTCCATTGTTAATGCCGGAATTAAAGGTTTGCCATCAGTTTTCAACGCAGTGATTTTGATCTCGGTGCTATCCGTTGGTAATTCATCGATCTTTGGCTGTTCTAGATGCTTGGTATCTCTAGCAGAACAAGGTTTTGCTCCCAAATTGCTTGCTTACATTGACAGAAAAGGTAGACCGGTAGTCGCAGTGGGTATTACTTTAGCCTTTGGTCTCTTATGCTTTTTAGCTGACTCTAGCAAAGAAGGAGATGTGTTTGATTGGATGTTGGCAATTTCTGGGTTGTCTTCTATCCTAACTTGGGGTTCGGCATGTGCATGCCATATTATCTTTAGATTAGCATTGAAAAAGCAAGGCAGATCAACTGATGAGTTACCATTCACTGCCCAAACTGGGATCTGGGGCTCAATTTATGGACTTGTTGGCTATGCGTTGGTACTTATTGCTCAGTTCTGGATTGCTGCGTGGCCAATTGGTGGGGCTACTAGTGTTAGTGAAAATGTTTCGAACTTCTTTGAAGCATACTTGGCCGCACCCGTGGTGGCTGCATTTTACCTTTTTTACCTTTTTTGGAAAAGAGATTTCACATTTTTTGTGAATTTGAAAACTATTGATTTGGATACCGGAAGAAAAGTGGTGGACCTTGATTTATTGAAACAGGACATTGCTGAAGAAAGGGAATATATTGCTTCTAAACCTTGGTATTTCAGACTCTATCATTTCTGGTGTTGACCGTATCTAGCAATGTTTTTTTCTTTATTAAAAAAAAAAGCCTTTTTTCTTTCTTTTTGGCATCAAACACTTTTGTCAGTTGTTTAACATGTTTTTCTATTAGCTTTCATTAGCCCAAAATTTACAAAATATTAGCATTTTAAGTTTATCATTTTGGAAGTTCTTTCGTTCCCCTTATTTGTAAATGTAAGTTTTTCTGATAGTGATGGATATCTCATGGCCAGTATTGAAGAGAAATGCTTCACTAAGATATGGCTAAACTTTATGTTTGTATTACGCTCTGTGTTGTAAACCATGGTCATTCGATATCCAGTTCGTGGAGACATAAAGGCATTTTGTGGACCCACTCAGTTGGAATATAAACAAACAGATTACGAAAAATCAAACAAAAAATCAAAAAAAAAAATTCAAGCATTGGAATACCAGCGATGAGATGAGGTAAGATGAGATGGCTATTTTGAATCGCTTTTGAGAGCGACACACAGAAACTGATTTACGTTTACCGTATACCATCGATATAACACGAAGAAAAGCCATACTTTAAATTTTCATTAAAATTGAGTATAGAGTATATTTAGTCCATATCCGCCTTGCATGTCATCAAAAAAAATCAAAGAGTCTGGTGCTGCAATCACCAATGACCAATATAACAAGGTTGATGACGAGGCAGTAATTATAAGTAATGACGCAGACGACATTCTGGATAGCCAGATACCAAAAACAAGAATAATATCTTCTCAAATAGCCACCCCCGACATTACAACCGCCACAGCCGCTGCTGCTCACGAACCAATATCACCAACGGATCCTCCAACAGGAAATAAATCAAGTGCTAGCGATAGTGCTAGCAATACCACTAGCAAAGCTGTCCCCGAGGTGCCCAATTTCTACTGCGTCTATTTACTCAATTCCATAAACCATCGAAACAGGTTCTACATTGGCTCCACCAACAACCCCAACCGCAGACTTGCTCAACATAACGGTCATCGCAGCCAAGGAGCCAAGCGCACAGGCAAAGAAGACAGCCGACCATGGGCCATGGTTATGATTGTCCATGGCTTTATGTCGAATATTGCCGCATTGCAATTCGAACACGCATTGCAGCATCTGCATCTAACGCATCATATCAATGTTAAGGATCGAGTCATTAATTCAGCCGGCCGCACTGGCAGGAAAAAAGCAGGAGCCACTAGTATCCACCAACATTTGGCCGGAGTTAGATTGTTACTTAATAGTAGGTATTTTGGGAGAATGAATTTGAAAGTTGAATTTTTCCATAATGAGCCGCTGATTTATGAGAAGTGGATAGAGAATAAGTTTGGAATATTACTTAAAATGGGACCAGAGTGTGTTAGCAAAGCGTTCACTGATCCCGGGGAGTGCATGCTGAAAAGATTGAACGATCTTGAGAGGCAGAGGGAGAAATATGGTAAGGTGAAAGGTCTAATACTTGGTAGAGATGATAGTGAAGAGAGTAAGGAGACAAATGCAAAACAAGGAGAAGGGGAGGATTCAACGACAGCAGAGTCAGAAAGATTCGCGGAAACAGTGATTAGTGAAAATGACAAGCTGGATCTGCAACAACAACAACAACAGTCCAACGATCTTAACCGCAAAAGAAAATTGAATATTGATGTGACAGGTACTAAAGAAGATAATTTTGCTATTGAAAATAAAAATCAAAACGTAATTAAATGCAATGCCCAATGTTGGAAATGCCGCGAATCATTGTCGCTAAGGCCTACAAAAGACAGCCAAAACCAAAATAGGAATAAAGGAGCTCCTTTTTTACAGTGCTATCATGGTGAATGTGCCTTTATTGCCCATTTGCAATGTTTAGCCAAGTACATGATTGACCAAGAAATTGAACTACAAAAGGCCAAAAGGCAAAAGAATAATCACGCAGGGAGCTCACAGTCTGGTGGTGGCGGTTCAAGTAGCAGCTATTTCAATAATGTCAATTTTTCTCAAATGTCGCAAACCACAAAAAAGCTAATTGGAAATAAACTCGCAATTGGAGGTGGTAACTTTGATCGTAACGATGTCGGGATGGCACAACTCGTGGATTTGGTGAAACCGATTGTGCCAATTAAGGGCAAGTGTCCAAACTGTAAAGGGATGCTTCATTGGAATCAACTTGTCCGAGTCAGCGGCAGGGGATAGAAAATAATTAAAACAACAAGTAATAAAAAAGAAATAAAAAAGGAAACCGCATCAATGCATTTGAATGATCATGCAACGAGAACGTTGCTGATGACGGAAAGTTTGAAAGAGAAAATTGGTTTTTGGTGGATAATCGAGACTGCGAAATTTTAAACAGTGTTTTGAAAATTTCAGCTTTTGAAATATTAGTGAACTTTAATTTTTTTTTTCTTTTGTCCCTGACAGTAGTCTTAACGATAGAGAACACTTTGGCTTTGATAAAGCTAATAATAGTGCAAAATTTTGTTACTGCAGCATAATGGCGAATAAACGCAGTTTAGGATCTAGGATCTAGGATCCTGAGCCCTTTTGAACCGTATATGCTACGTGATGCGAAAATTAATGATTGGATAAATCGTTCATGAGAGAAAAGTATACTTAGATTGCAACAAAAGCAAGTGAGTAGTCGAGCATAGGTATACGTATCATAATTTAGTCTAGAGTCGATCGTGGAAACTCACCCAAGTGTTTAAAGGTTTTAAAGGTTTTTCAAGTGGTGAAAGGATCGAAAGGATTGACAAAAGGGATTCAATGTATACATGCATTCCCAGTAGTTTATTTCATTTATAGATACAAAACAAACCACACACTGTAGTTTAATTATAATCTCATTGACGTCAAAACGTCAGTTTGTGTGTGTTTGTACTTTTCCCAAGACAACAGTTGCTATCAAGGAAAAATTGATGCCTGCTAAATTACTTGACAAATTGCTGCGTGTTTATCATCTTAATTACTGCTGGGCGCTCAGTTACTCAACTCGGTGGCAGGGATCAAAGACATTGTACATCCGTGCACCATTACCAAAGAAAGCGATTAGCATAGTATATACCGGTGTCTGGGAGCGCCAGTAGTGCCATTTTCGATAAATTAATTTATAATTTAGTACGTTCTAGCCCTGCATGATGCACCGTTTTGCTTTTAAGCAGCATGCTCGATGGTACCACAGCGCTTTGCTTGAACAAAAAAAAAAAAAATACAGCCCTAGGTAGTTGTTGTTGTTGTTGTTGTGATTGCATTATGGTAGCGATCGATCAATATGCATCACGGAGAAAAATTTGTTGCTTGTTGACTTTTCAACGAGTTATTTCAACGAGTAAAAAGGGCAACTAATTAACGTCTTTACCGGCGTGGTAAACAAGATTAATTAGCTGATTAGTTCTTGCTATCCGTGTGCTTACTGTTGCAGTGGTGGCATTTCTGGTGTCTTGTCATGCTGAAAGAGAGTGTTTTTGTGAATATACCACAAAACCAATACTAGGCGCCTTAGTAGTGCCGGAGTATACGAAAGATCGTAAACTGGAGTTTATAAAAGCGCAGTTTTTGTGTTTGTGTTAGGGCGGAGCAGTTGCAACTGCAGCTGTCTTCAATTGAGACTGTTAGCAGCATTCACTTATGCAACAGCAGGCGTCCCACTGCGCCATCTTTTTGAGTTTCGAAAAATCGAAGTGAAAAGAATTTTTAGCACAAACACATTGCTGCATGTAAATATGTGTAATGCACACACACCGAGCACACTGTACAGGACAAGGTGTGTGTGTGTGTGTGTGTCTCTCCTGTCTAATCAGTTATGGCGGACAACCGCCGTTGAAGCCGCACATGTGCACATGTGCGTCAATCACTCTATTGTCTCAGTATCGATCAACGGTGTGTGTACCGATCTATCAGCCCCTAGTGCTATAATTGACCAGCTGGCGAGTTGTTGATATTCATAAATCCACCCAAACTGAGACTCAAGTCCGTTTAGCACGTCTGCGGTTTCCGGTACAGCCCGGAATGGCGCGTTTTTTTCTATACTACGGTCACAATATATCATAGAGAACTAGCTGGCTTCTCGCCCTCCTACTAGGGCCCAGCTCAAGAAATACCAGTCTTACACCCAAGTGACAAATTTGCTACAGTTTCAAATGCTCGGCAGACGAACTCAACTTAACTTCGCGGTTGACTGTCTGGCTTGGGGGAAGTCTGCCGAAGCTTGTATTCTGCAATTGATTCACAATTTAGCTTGCATTTGTCGCTAGTTCAGCTATTCATTTAGCTTGTAATCTTGGCCTTCTCCCCCGCCTCCACCACAGCGGGTTGGGTATGTGAGATCATACATACCCTATATGATACACCGATCGATATCCGGATACGAAGCGATAGGTTCCAGCGTATTACTAACGTTGCTATATACTTGGGTATACATTCGCGGTTAAAGTTATAACCTAAAGCTATGGCTTTATGTATCTAATTTAAGGCGCTCACAACAACAAAAACAAAAAACAAAAAAACAAAAAACCGTTGCCATAAAAAATACACCACTTGAAATGTTTTAGTCTCCGCCCCCCGAAGGAGCATTTCCCTTCCGTGTCCCGCGGTTCCGGGCCGTTATACTTGCTATTCATTTATCTACTTATCTGAGATTGTCGCTCTTGCATACATACATGTATTCAGTCCATAGAATTCGTAAACTTGCAAACAGAAAGAAGTTGTAACTTTAAGTAGTCTTCCGAAGCACATTTAATATTTCGGATGGTGAGGAATAACAAACACAGTTTTCGGTTTTTGGGGGTACTCGAGCTTCCAAGAAACCAAGTGAATATAGGTACTATTAGTGATCATCACAGCAAAATTTCGCAATGTTTCGGTTCTATGTTTTGCTTTCCTTAGAGCACTTGGCCATATCTGGTGCAATCATCTTCCTGTGCCGCTGTTGGTTAATCAACGAGCAGGGGCGTTGCAAAAAAGTCGTTAGTTTTCAGCCAGCGCACTTTCACCCCAGGGCCTTGTAACCGTGCACTTCTATGATTGGCTGTGTCCACGGCCAAGCTCTATTATGCACATAAAAGCGTTAAAAGGCGTGGTAACGTGTGCATGCTCGAGTAGACGTATGAATAAGCGCTCTACTGTGTATGTATGTACATAAAACCGGATTTCATCGTTGCTTTGGACGCACCAGCAGAGCTTATTTGGCAGGCAGCGTGCAAACCGTATTTCCTGGGAAAACTCTCCAGCGATGGATGGAGGAGAGTGTAACAAAATTTCTTTTCTTGGTGATGGATGTGGAACATAATATTCTTCTAGCCCTTATTTCCTTTCTGCTTTTCTTTCTCGATTGACTGTGTCTTTCACTCTGTTTCTCTTGTCTTGCCACCTTCAAACGATTTTGGATCAGTTTTAACAATTTGGTATTACCATACCGTATTATATTATATCACAGCACGGCTATCAAGAAATTGCAAAAGACAAAATTAGCCGTTGTTCCTTTCTTTTCTTTTTTTTCCTCTTTTCTTTTTTTTTGTACTGATATTCCCGTCCTATTTCACCAGGGCTTTGTTAGTTTAAATACCTTTCAAAACCCACTCCATCACCGGAAACCTTTATTTTTAAAAGAAATTCAGCAGAAGGAAACGTGAAAATTATAGAAAAGTTGTTTATTGATATACATTTTTTTTTTTTTTTAAAAAAAATAATCCAAGTACAGCAATCAGCGCCCAAAACGTTGAAAATGAGTGTGCAATCCCTGGCTCACAGATCCTCAATTATAGCCAGTAGCCCTCAACAGCAACGATATGGGTTTGCTACTTCTTCTGCATCTACTACATCATCATCATCAGCAGCAGTAAGAACGATACCCACTCTTGACACTATTCTTATCAACAAGTCAAAACCTCCCTACTCATCCTTGGAGTTTAGAAACTTTCTCAAGAAAAGCCACTGTTACGAAAACTACGACTTTTATACTCAATTATCCGAATTTGCATTAATATCTGACAACTACACCAAACGGCTTCAGTGGCTTCATATCCTCAAAAATTTTGTAGAAGTATGCTCAGAGTACGAAATAAATTTGACTGGTGATTTGAGAAATAAACTATTATGCAATTTTGATATAATGTGTGACTATTCCAATGAATCCAACTTGCTTAATTTACAAATACCCAGTACCCAAGTGCTAGAAGAAGCAAAAGATGAAACTCATTTACTACTACAAGATGCATACATGCAATTTTTGAAAAGTGTGGCCAATCATGATGATAACTCTGTGTTTGTCGATAAACAGAATATTTATGACAAGTCAAATCACCAGCAACAACAGCAGCATAATAATCATAATGACACCAGCAGCAACAATAACGGCAGCAGTGCAGATATTTTGATAAGTGGGAATTATTGTTTGACTGCCCCTACTCCAAGAAGAGGCTCCAATATTCACTCATCAAACAAAACGTACATAAGTAATAGCACAGCTAATAGTAGTATAATATCTCTGGCAGCTGAAAATGCTGCTAATGGTGCTTTCAACCCAACGATTTTGACCCGAAATTTGATCAACATTAATAATCAACAACAACAACAACAACAAGAAGAAGAAGAATTTGCTGGCAGATGCTCCTCTCCATTATCTGATTCCAACTCCAATAATAGCACTAGGTCCAACTCTATGGATTTTGAGATTCCGGGTTTGGATAGCTATCTTAACACGCTCGGCAATCATCACAATAAGAATAGCAGTTCAACTACAATCACCGAAAAAACTGAAAGTAATCCTGCAAGTGTTTCGAATCTTCACAAGGGTAGCATTTTGAGCAATATTGCCTATAATGAACAGCTGCAAAAGCAGAATCTCAACTCCAATATTAATACGCCATTTGATTCTAATTCTCTGGTGCCACGCAGTTCTCCTTCTCATAGCCATAATCATCACAATAATAGTATTGCTCCTAACAAAAAGTCAAGTTTTGCTACGACGCGAAGAAAGTCATTTATGCTCAAAGATGATGTCTCACATCAAGGAAAATCACTTGCTGGACACACTGCCCATAATGAACATCATAGTCATCATGGCAAACATAAGGATTCCAACTGGAAGAAAGTTGGCAGAAAATTGAAACTTTTTTAATGAAGTTTTTGTCATTCTTTTTCTGAAATTTATACGTTTCATTCGGTCTTAATTTTAGTGCACCATACCATTTCGCATACTTTGCTCAGACCATGAGTTTTGATTATATTTCCATTAAACTGCATTTTCATTACCTTCATCACTTGCGTTGCACTTTACGCCTGCACGAGATTGCCATTTTCGCATCCATCCTTACGACTACTCATGGCAAGTGTTTGTCAACATTGTCTACATTATCTATCTATCTACATGTTCTTTTTCATTCCCATCACATTACATTACTTTGACATCGCCAACATCGATACCATATTTCATATTTCATATTTCAATCTTATTCTATAATCTATATCTTCATTTCACTCACTCACTGTCACGATTGTTACTATAGTTATTTCATTACGTTCATGCTTACGTTCATGCTTACGCTTACGCTTATGATACATCCATCTATGGTTTGTTTTATATTTTTATTATTATGATTATGTCATATCATGTCATACCTAATGCCGCTTGATTTTTACTCTTTTTTTTTTTTTTTTTTATTAAACTTGTTTTTCAGCCTCTGCTTTGGCTTTTTTGCTTAGACTCTAGCTGTATAAATATATCTTTACTCATTCGCTTTTATTTTATTTCTACTTTTTATTTACTATCTGCTTTCTGTTCAATGGGATGCTGTCTACGTTTATTTTTCACAATCTTTTATTTTGCTCTTTTGTTTTTCTTCTGGTTTCTTGAGTTCAATTCCAGCTTTTTCTGCTTTTTGTTCTTTGTTCTTTGTATCATATAATTTCATATCATATGTATCATTTACGTTTATCGCTATAAATGCACAACCTAATATACTCATAGTCAGCATATAAAATGCTAAGAAAATACTTATATAGCTGAATAAGTATAATATGATCACAGTATACTACTATACATGGCTACATGTTGGGTAGCAGTGTCCACCGCACTTTCCCATTCCAGCTTGGTTCTCGAATTTGTAAGCTACGAAAAGTAACTGTCGTTTATGGCCATGACCATGGCAATGGTGGTGGCTGTGGCTGTGGCTGTTGGTGTTGCTTTTTAGAAAGGGTAATGAAACTAGCCCCAAAGGGGTGCTTTAGAGTGTATTATGCAAGACTACCATCCCGAATCATAAACTGTGTTTTGTAGATCACTATATAGAGTACAGTTGCCAAGAGCTGAATTAACTGACGTCAAATCATAATTTCTCCTCCTCCACGCCCCTCACATACGCCAAGAACGTTTTTCTCCAATGAACCAAAAAACGTTTATTTATAAGCAGAAGTCTGTTAACATTAATATTAAGCAGTATAAGCAGTATTGCATAATCTTGTGTATAAAGTTGAGTGCGTAAGTCATTTTATGTTATGTTTGGGCTGCTTGCGGTTAGCTTTAAGCATCTTTGCGTGGAATTATAATTATTGATCTGTTGTTTTTGTGGGGATTTTCGTGGGAAAACTCAATCTATAGGCCCACTTTATGATGTAGTAAGTACGCCTATATTATGAGATACTTCGAGGTCAGGGAGTGTGCCCCACCTCCCGTGATAAAAGAATGACCAGTTATTGTTGAATCCCTGCAGGCATATATCAACAAACTTGTAGACACTGACATTGCAATACTGCGTGTTGATGTGAATTTACCACTACAAGCAAATCTCAAAAAAAAAAATCTTTGACAGACACAAACAAGTGATAAGCAATAATTCAAATTTACAGTACGACATTGAATTGGTTTGGGAAAAAAAAAAAAAAAATTAAATGACAAGCACAGTCTGTGCAAATAGACATGATATAAGCATTTATGTACAAGGAAGCAAAGAGAAAAAAAAAATAAAAGAAAAAAAATACATGCAAAAGGTATCAAATATTACATTATATAGTACAAAAAGTTAAGAACCAACTATCTTGTTTAGTTTTTTTTTCTTTTGACAACAATCTGCCCATCAACTGGATCTACATTGGTTATCTCAACCATCATTCTTTGTCCCGATACCGGAACTTTTTCATCTGGACCTAATTCATAGATCACACGAAGATTATAATCCACCAAATTTCCAACCGTTATATCCGCACCTTCAGAAGTTTGATCTTCCGCAATCATTTCAAATTGGTTGTTTGGCGAGTTGTAATTGACATTGATCAAATCAAACACGCTGCTGGCTTTTGTCTTGTTGCTGTCACCAGCAGCAGCACGGGCCACACTTTGTGACTGTCCATCATTGAGCAAGTTTATCAATGCGATGATTTTCCAATATGTGAGCGATTCTCTCTGTGCCTTTTTAATTAAATGTCCTTGATTTTGAATATACATTGCCTTTCCTGCTAACTGGTCAAATCTGAACGGATACAAAGCCTCTTCCTTTATTTGTTCCATACCGTTTCCACTTTTGCTTTTGCTCTTGCTCTTGCTTCTGCTTCTGCTTTTTCCTTCTTTTTGTAACTGCTGCTCAAGTATTAAACCATGTGTTTGCCAGTGACTGACTAAATCGCCATATCTTCTTAGTGGAGAAGTACTAGGGTTATAGTTACGCAACCCTAAAAAGTTATGGCCAAAAGACTGGGTATTGATACTGCTTGCCTTGAGCAAAGAAAATATTTTGGTAAAATCGTCAAACGAGACAGTTTCGCCATTTTGACACCGGTTTTGGATTTGCCGGAATGTATTGTAGATCAAGTTTTTATTGCTCTTTAAATTTTTGTCCTTGGATGATAATTTTCGCGATTCGAGGTAGCCAACTATATGATCTAAGTTTCTGAAAATTGCTGGAACTTTATTATTGGCAAATATATTACCAGCGATAGAATTAGCCAAGATCATTAACTCACTGACTAAAATTTTGGAATCAGTTTCTGATTCTTTGATAATTTGTGGGGCCCCGTTAGCATCAAGTTGAACAGTGATGTTTTGTCGGCCAATGATCAATGCGCCATCCTTTACTCTGCCTTGTCTTAATATTTTGCTGACAGTTAATAAGTCATCAAGATCTTTCTTATATTGACTGTTGGCTTTGCTTGCTAAGATCTCGTCCACTTTGTTATATGTTACTTTTGGAAAATTCCGGACAATACCACCACTAATTTTGGCAGAATCTTTAATAATTTCTTTTGTCAATGGGTTGTACTGTATGCTGTATGTAATGGTTCTTGTTGGTTGGCCATCTATTCCCAACCCTGCGATATCCGAAATCAATGATGGAAGCATAGGAATCACCGTTTCTGCTAAATAAACCGTAGAAGTCCGCTTTAATGCAATTTTGGAAATTGTTGAATCCGGAGTGAAGTATGATGCAGGGTCAGCAATATGAATATGGAACCACCATTCAGAATCACTTTTTCTTTCAATACTTAACCCATCATCAATTTCATGGGCGGTTTCTGCATCAATACAGTATACTGGTAAGTTTCCAAAATCGACTCTTTGATTTTTAATTGGATCTGGCAATTCGCCTTTTGAGTCTTTAAGATCTTCAACTGATAAACCGTCAAAATAGCTTTGTTCCAAATCGGTGATAAGATCTACATTAGTTTTGAGATTAGGTATTTTCAAGCTGATGTTCCAGAGATTTGGGTTTTGATATATGAACCCTTGCGGCAAATTGTCAAGTTTTTGTAATAGGAAAAATGCACAAGTACGATTTACTTTATCAACTTTGCCAAAAATTGTGATACGACGCAAGAAATTCAAAATAAATGATTCTCTGTCCCTATCGGTTATATTTCCAGCAGAATAATCTTTAATCAACAGCATTAGTTCCTGGTAATATTGAGGAGGATGTCTGCCGTTATCTTTGTTTTTTAGCTTGTCATTGACAAACTTGATAATATCTTCTAAATGAAGCTTAATCCCATGATCATCAGTAACTTTGAGAGTCGTAGCTAAAGGCTTAGTTTCGAAAAACAATGGGCTCCTCGTATTTGTACTTACTGAACTCGATTTAAGAAACCACAATTCAGTTTGCTTCTTGATGCCCAAGTAGATTGCATACAAATAGGCACTATCATACACTTTTGGCAGCACAATATTATTGAATCCTTTGCCTAATCTATTGATCTTGCCATCATTGTTGAAACTAATATCTCCTTTCAAGTTATTTTTGATATACTGATAAGCAGCCAAGTATGAATCCAAATCGTTTTTCTGTTGTCGCTGTTGCTGTGACATAGAAGTTGATAGTTTTGTTCCTCGAGAACGAAATATCCCAAGCATATTGTTGAATTCAGTCAAGTCAAATTTTCTGGTGAAACGCTCAAGTTCAAAGATTGATATAGTTTGAACGTTGTTTGCTTGAAGCAACTTGTTAATTATGTTCAATTTCTGTGAAACTTCAGGCAACATTCTCCATGCACGCTCAGATATAACACTCAACTTGCTATTTAGTAACTTTCTAGCACTTTTTGGCACTTCAACTGATTCTTCAAAAGTTTGCCAATCACCGGCCAAGTACAATGTTTTTGCATCTGTGGTGGTCTCTGTATCTTTGGATGGCATAATCATGTCTCTAATCATATATTGGTCAAAGACCTTAGGTAATCTAAACTGTATTTTCGCTTTTGATGAGGGAACAACAATGCCGTTTCTTGTCAAAAATAAGTATTTCTGATCATTGACAAATAATGGAATTTTCACAATAACTGCAAGATCAGCAATCAAAGACGTGCCAAAATTTGAATTCAATGGTGCCAACTGCACTACATCACCGACCGCTGGAGAAGAATAAGCATAATCAATATCAGAAATCTTAAGCGATGGATTCATTCTTTTTGGCCAATTAAGCGATTTGAACTTGAGATCAGGCTCTTGATACATTTTCCGCATCTTCAGTTCTGTCGTTGAGACAATATCCGATAGATCCCTAATGTTAATATTTTCCAAATTTCTTCTCAAATCAAAAAGCTGACTACCCTTTCTTGACGAAGGTTGCCTGTCTTCTTTGCTAGCCGGCTTTGAGCTCTTGCTTCCATTTGCATTGGCTAAAGTAGCAGCAGCATCTTTATGGTTTGCCTCTGCTGAGTAAGGTCTCCGAGAGCTTAAGCGCCACCCAAGTAGTTGCCTTTGTCTTTGTCTTTGGCATTTAAGGGCATGCGAAAACATCCCAGCATGATATGGCATATTATTAATATAACTAATTGAATTTCAGACTCAAATAGCCCTTTTTTAGAACTTTTTGTCAATAAGTTATTGATCTGCCTAATGATCTTTTCAATAATTTACTTTTTTTTTTTCTTTTTTTTTTTCTTTTTTAATTTTTTTTTTAGTGTCACGATGGCATCGCATATCGGTGCATGCAGTGCAGAAAATTCAACCTCAACATCAACAGGCTGTAAATAAGGCCGAGCTCTGTGGACTTTAACATGAATATATAATTATTTGTATTTAAACTTTGTCAATTCACATTGAATTTACACTGGTTGCTTTTTCATTAGTATAAAAACAATGCGGATGGCCAGGGCATCTTTTTGCTCAGCATATTCAATCGCGTAAATGTTGAGATGCCTATCAGCAATTGTACTACTATTGCCAATGGATACCATATTTGTCAAAGCTTTTTCACTCTAATAGGAAGCGCAATAAACATTGCTTGTATTTCGGTTCTAGGATTACTGCCAGTAAGTGAACCAATCCGCAAATGCACCTGTATCTTAAGTTGAGTTCCAATATTGCAATTTGCGATTCCCACCGAGTGGTGCAAACTGGTGGCCGACTCCGGGTCTGCGGTTGAAATCCATTTCCGTATTATTTCGATTAAACTCAAATAATGAAAAAACCTTACCAATCAAAACAGCCATAAGCTCAACTCAATTGGTTGAAAAGTTTTTGAAAATTCAGATTTATTGCTTTTTCTTACCGTTTGATGATTGTGTTAGTACGCAATACTTCCACAATTCAATATTCCCTTCGATGTCACAGGTCACAAATAATTGACCTACTTCTTTGCTATTGCATTTCAAGCTATACGGACCGGTAAAGAGACAGTCCTTTATATTTTCAATTACTTTTCTAAAATCAATCAATACTGCGTTACCTTTGGCATTAAGCAATGGGGTGGTTAATAGTTGGCAAATAAAGTAGAACGTAGAATATATTCAATCTATAGCAGGGATAATAAAAACAAACAGAAATGAAAACAAATGACTAACAAACACTAGCCAGCTTACAAAGATTTAAATTCTTGAACTTCGTTTTCAATAAACAGTTTTTCTTTAGATGGCCCATCAATTGGCACTCCAAATGCCAACTGAGCGACAACATTCCATTTATCATTAACTTTACCCTTCAAAGCATTACCAACCCATTTATTCAAATGTTGCAAATTAGCCCCGAGTCCCAAAGCACTCAAAGCTTTCCAAATAGCAATTTCTGCTGAACCATTAGCATGAGCTGCCCAAAATGGGAACAATTCTTTGTATCCGACAAATTTAGCACTAATTTGATCAATGGTTTCTTGATCGTCAAAAAATACAATTGTGCCGTATGCGGTATCCTTCAACGATTTGGCTCTGGCGCTAAATGGAAACTCTTTGGTTTCTTCATAAACGGAATCCCAAACTTTTTTATGAGCATCACCCCAGAGAATAATGGCTCTGATGCTCTGACTGTTAAAACTGGTTGGGGTATGTTTGACAAAATGTTGCACGATTTCCTTGACTTGCGCTTCAGTGACTTCAGATGGAAGTTCTGGTTTAAAATTGTAAACGGAGCGACGCTCGGTAGTGAGGTCTTTTAAGACTTCGACTTTTTGAGCAGCAGTAAGGTCGGACATTGTATTTGTAGAGATAATTATTCTTGCGGTTAATTGCTTGATACAACTTTATTTTTCTTGTTTAGTGAATCGTTAACATGTGGTCTTTATATACACATTTTAACAATCGTTCGTTTTTTAGTGGAAAGCAGGAATCCCAACTTAAGTTGACACATCAGTATTGTGGCATTTTGTGGCAAACTCACTAATGCGTAGTTGCGATCTCGTAATCGGTCTTATCGGGTGTTGGCCCAATCGGGAATGCCACATACGGATGGATGTCTAACTTTTGTATTTCCGCCAACTAAGAGAAACCAAACAGAATATTTCAGAACGAGACTGAAAAATTGCAAAGCCTCAACTAGGCGCAAGTTGTACTGTTGGGAGTAGGCGCGATTAAAAAGATTAATAATACCGCATGTGGGTTTGGGCACCGAGTGTTTGGAGAAGTTTGGATATTACTTTACCAGTAACTTTCAATATTACATCTTTCACAATCTTTTTCCATCCAAGTTTCGTCCGCAACCTTTATGTAACAACCACTTTCCAAATGCCTGTCCGATCTGATATTGTGCTCGAAATTTGGCTGCTACGTTTTTTTCAAAATCAATATTTCTGGAACGTCGCAGCTTTGAGAAGTTAAGCTGGGTAGCTTTAACTCACTGCTAAAAGGTTTAAATTATGTGAGAGGGCATTCTAGCCGGAGGTATGGCAGTAACCCGAAAACTATCCAGGCCATTAAAACGGTATTATTAAGTATACACGCGTATTTAGTATTTGTGTACCAACATGAGAGTAGTAATAGGCAAAGACCTTAAAAAAGAAAGAAAAAGTAAGTTAACGTAATATACAAACAAATGTATAATAGAATGCGGAGCGGTAAATTTGTGGTTGTGACTTTGGAAATTGGTATGAAAATGAATTGAATAATACGAGATGCTGAACTGTCGCTATGCGAGAATAAAAAGATAGTAATGCTGGAAAAAAAAAAGCAAAGAAATATCAAAAAAAA
>JXWR01000663.1_pt1 | contig 17822 bp, 8 predicted proteins | sample 315541 | NCBI WGS metagenome assembly JXWR01 (sample SAMN03273951, study PRJNA271842) | soil metagenome | isolation source: rice field ambient CO2 | place: India: CRRI Experimental farm Cuttack,Odisha-753006 | collected 2013-12-17
TGGAGAATATATTAAATTTTAATGGAGATTTATATAGCAAGAGTGAAGCTACGAAATAAGGATAGGCAAAGAGAAAACAAGGAAATATTTATACTTGAAATCTTGTCCGAGTGAGCAGGCCATTCGGCACTCTGCTATTGCGTGTATGTGTGTTGGTTGGCATAAGTGTGTGAAAGCAAACGTGTATAGTTGAGTTGCTCCTTCTTGGGCACAAGCATGGCACACAGCAACTATACTCGGCTGTAAAAGCTTTTTATAAAAATAAAAAAAAAAAAAAATATGCCGCCATACATAACCACCCAAAGAATCAGGGGGAACAGGCAAAAAAAAAAAAAAGTTGTCAAGCAAGTAATAATATCAAATACGATTGGTATTGCGTTTACGGTATTATTGTTAATTAGTAAATTGGCGAACCGTCAGCACAAGGCAATACCAAAAACACCTACAGTAGGAGTACTGTGCAACAGAAACTTCAGTATGCGATGTCGTACATTTTTTTTTTCTTTTTGGCAGTTGTGAATATAACCACTAGGTTGCTTTTCCATCATATCACGCCCTAGTGGATTGCTAATGTCGAAAGCGGGAGTTAAATAGTATTTACTAAGGTATGCCATGCAATGTGCATGTCGTGAGCAAAATGTTGGACATTTTATCAACCGTGGCAGGGAGCTTGTGAATTTGGGAACATGGGCTGGCTAGACAAAGTTTGACAGCCTATTGTGCAATTGGTTATCCGTGGCTTTTGATATCCCAACAATACAAGTACTCCCGGATCATCGCGTCATTGTCCAAATGGAAGAAGATTCGCACTCTATGGCTGTAGGGTAGGCCCACCGGCCCACAGGCCCACCGGTATAATGGGATAATGAATAAACTATACATTCATGTCCCAAGACCGTTGCAAATGTCTTGTTCATATTACTTGTGTTGTTGCTTTAACCTTTTCTTTCTTTGTATACAGCGCAACCACATAATGCAGCTGACGTTCCACACCGCATTGTATATCAGCATAGGAGCGTTCCTATTGCTATGAGCGATTACCTTGCACTGCACAGCGCAATAATACCAAAATAATAGCAAAGATGTGATGTCTGCGTTGGAATAATTGCAGCCATATTCGATTTTTTTTTTTTTTTACCTCGTGGCAGGGTCCGCAAGCCCTATTTCTTATCAAAGTTGAAAGATGCGGAACATATTGGTGTCCAAGCAAATGGCATAAAATGTCAAGGCTATAGACATGTATACACCGCAGGCAAGGGGCTTTCACCATTAATCAATGATGGTGGTGGTGGTGAGATTTGACACAGACAATTGTCGAGCACAGGCGTCCAGCTACATTTAGATTCTCTAACACTGCTCTGCATAACATGAATATAGATAGATAGATAGATGGATAGAAAAACACAACTGACAAAAAAAAAATTCTAAAACTAACCTAATTCTCGTTGGTCACTGATCAGCAGCACCTCACCTAATTTTCTGGGTCTTCGTAAGTGGTTGGGTCCCACTGTGGGTGCGATACCCAGTATTCGTCGTCGTGAGACAAGGCCTTCACGTCTTCGAGAGACAATTCCCAGTCAAACACATCAAAGTTTTCCTTTACTCTATCAACGTTAACGGTCTTGACCAATGGGATGAAGCCCTTCTGCAAGGACCACTTGATCAATATTTGGCCATTGCTTTTGCCGTACTTCTTTGCGTAGGATTCGATTTCTGGGTCATTGATTCTGATGCCTCTGGTCAACGGGGAGTAAGCTTCGGTGGCCACGCCTGCTTGCTTGCCAAAAGTGACGATATCTGGATGGGTCAACCATGGGTTCAACTCGATTTGGTTGATTACGGGTTTGATCTTCAAGCCGTCCCAACTGAACAACTCTCTCAAGTGCTTTACGCCGTAGTTGGAAATCCCAAGGGACTTGACGTCGTCCGGGTGTTCTTCGACGTACTCCTGCAAAGCTTTCCAAGCACCCAATCTGCCTTCCTTGTTGGTTTTTGGAGAGTGGATCAAGACCAAGTCAATGTAGCCAATGTGTTCTTTAGCAATAGCCACTCTTTCCTTGATACTTTTGGCAGTCTCTTCGTAAGTGACTCTGTCGGTCTTGATCTTTGTAGTGTACCATACGTCTTCACGCTTGTTGTTTTGCGGGTCTTCGTCGAGCCACTTCTTGATTCCCTTGACGACTTCGGCTTCGTTATTGTACGCCTCGGCACTGTCAATGTGGCGGTATCCTTGCTTGAGAGCTTCGTACGTGATGTTGGTGGCAACGTCAGTGCTGACGAGGTAAACCCCGAATCCGAGCTGGGGGATGGACTTGCCGTTGCTGAGTTTGACAAGAGGAGCTGAAGACATGATTGATGGCAAAAGAAATTAAAAGCTAGAGTAACTATCAATTGGAGTAAGTGGTGGAGGGGGAGGTGGTTGGAAACAAAATAAGTGAGGAGTGGATGGATGGATGGAGTGAGTGAATGAGCAGTAAGATAATAAATGGATAAGAAACAGCAGCAACCGAGGGAGGGATCCATCGCTGCTTATATAGTTTGAGTTGCGCGGGCGAAAGTGCCGATCCTCGATCGAAGAGTAGTAGTTGTGGCTGGGGCTAGTTAGTGTTTTTAACAGCACGCAATGTTGTCATACTCCGTCATCATTATCGCCATCACTGTTATCAGCAGACAATGGGGTCAAACCCAAGCAGCAACACACTGAGTTGGGCAAAGTTACCCAAAGCAGCCGGGACGTCGCATGGCTACTATACAGAAACTGTTTTAACTGCCTGTATTACTTGCTAAGTGCTAGCGGTGACGTAGACGTGGACGTAGACGTAGGCAGATCAGATCGTCTTTGCTATTGGACAACAACAGCAGTAAAACGCCAGCGAGCGGGCTGGCGTGCGCTGGACAGCGAACCGAACGGACGAGATCAAATAGCACTTGGTGGCGATGTGGATGGATGGATGGACTGTAGATGCTGCGAAGTCTCAATATTCCAGCTTTGACAAACGGCTCGTCTGCACACACACACACACATTCTCTGGACTACCTACCACCCACCATCAAGGACTGCTCTTGCAGCTCTTAGCACTCTGCGCTCGGTACGCTCGGTACGCTCTGCTGCTGGCGAGCTGACGAGCTGATGAATATTCATACTGAGCAGCAGCCATTTTCGCACTAGCACATCAAGAAAAAAAAATGCCGTTAATGTCAAGTGTCAAAGCTTTCCTCGCTAAAGTGCTGGCCCCAAAAATAGCCAAGAATATGTCAATTAGCTAACTTTAGTACCCAACTTGGCCCATATCTGGCCCATTTTTGCAGAGCCCAAGCTTTTAGCGGCATTTCATTAACCACAAATTGCCTTACATTTTCCACTAGCCTCATTCTCTGGCTTTACTCACCATCGTCATTACTTTGAATATTTATATATATTTGTATATATATAGTGTAGCCAATCTTGCATGATGGGTGTATTTCGGCCATTTGTTTCACTTGCCTCAAACTCTCACCATTAAAATAATTTTGAGAAATAATGATGATTGGCTCAATAACATTCATCTGGCTAGTGTTTTGCCAGCTATCGCTAGTCACCGCCAAAAGCAAGCACCTCCTGCTCCTCCCAAAGGGATACGCACCGGTTGTCGGTGAGTGTCCCGCAGACCGGCAAAGTCTTTCACGTCCGGCAGTTGGGCTAAGCGATGGCGAAACCCAGTGGCTAGCCAAGAGACAGGCAAAGGCCAGCGTTGCGTTGGAAAAGTTTTTGAGATACACTGCAAAGTTGAGCAATGACGAGATCAACAGCGTTCTCTATCCCAACGGCAGCAACAGCAGCAGCTTTGGCAGCAGCAGCAGCAGCAACATGAACAGTATCAACATTGGTCTTGCGCCGAGCGGCGGTAGTTTCCGCGCAATGCTCGTGGGAGCCGGACAGCTAGCGGCCTTGGACAACCGGACACAGGGAGCCTTTGAACATGGCCTTGGTGGTCTATTGCAAGCGTCGACGTATCTTGCTGGGCTTTCGGGGAGCGGCTGGCTAGTGGGGTCGTTGGCCATGGCGGAGTATCCAAGCATTGACAGCGTGCTCAATGCGGATCACGACGGCCACGGCGACGGCGACGGCGACGCAACGACACAGGACTTGAACAGCATGATTTGGAACATGAAGCATCCGTTTTTTTACGTGGATGGAGTGAAGCACTCGGGGAAGTCGCTCAGAGCATGGCACGACATTATGCAAGAGGTCAAGCTGAAGAAGCTTGCTGGTTTTGAGGTCCTGATGACGGATTTCTACGCCAGAGCGCTCGCCAGACAGTTGTTGCCTCCGGGGAGCCACTACGATTTGAACTCGACGTTTTCCAGCTTGAGGAGCAGCAGCAGCAGCAGCAGTAGCAGCAGCGACGGCGTGGACGGGTTCTTGAACAGCGGGGAGATGCCGTTGCCCATCATGTTGGCGAACGGGAAGCCGGTGGACAAGACCATTACCTACGAGAACAGCACTGTTTTCGAAATGAACCCGTTTGAGTTCGGGACGTGGGACCCAAGCGGGAACACGTTTGTGGACATGAAGTACTTGGGCACCAACTTTTCCAGCGTCGTCGTGCAAGCCAACAGCAGCAGCAGCAGCAGCAGCAGCAGCAAGTGCGTCACTAACCTCGACAATGCCGGATATCTTATTGGCGTGACTTCGTCGTTGTTCGACATGGTGATGGACGAAGCGGTCGCGTACACGAGGTTCTTCAAGCCGCTCAGCTACTTTTTGCAAAAGGCAGTGTTTGGCAAGATTGAAAAGAAGAAGGACCACGTTGCGGTGATTGAGCCAAACCCGTTCCACCACAACATCCACAATGGGGTTTCAAAAAACTTGCAAAACAGCGAGAAATTGTACCTTGTTGACGGCGGCGAGGACCAGCAAAAGATCCCGCTTGTGCCGTTGCTCATGCCGGAGCGCCATGTGGATATAGTCTTTGCGTACGACATGGGGGCCGAGTTGCCTCACTTTTGGCCGCTGGGAAGCTCGCTCTCGAATACTTATGAGCGCCAGTTTGTGCCGCATGTTGGGGACCGGTTCTCCATGCCGTACGTGCCGGGGGCCAAAACCATGCAGGCGCTCAACTACACACACCGTCCAGCGTTCTTTGGCTGCGATGCCCGCAACTTGACCTCGTTGCGCAGTGGTGGTGGCAATGGCAGCAGCAGTGGCAGTGGCAGCACGGCGCCACCGCCAGTGGTGGTGTACACTGCAAACACAAAGTACTCGTACGACTCCAACGCTCCGACGTACAAGTTCAAGTTCAGCGACGAGGCCAAACGAGGCCACATCAGAAACGGGTTTGAGACCGCCACCAGGGGAAACTTGACTGACGATGGGGAGTTTGCCGCGTGTGTTGGGTGTGCGGTTATCAGAAGGGCCCAGGAGAGATTGGGGTTGGAGCAAAGCGAGCAGTGCAAGAGGTGTTTTGATAGATACTGCTGGGACGGGACTCTTGTCGAGTGATGTGTTTTCTTCTTTTTCGTTTAGCATCTTTAATCACATAGTAGCATCTTTTTTGTTTCCATCGCTTGTGTGTGTAGCGTAGCACGCTGCAGTCCTTTGGGGGACGACAGCCTGTGTAGATCTACAGACTGTGTTTCAGCCCGCGGGCATTGCATCTCTCTGTCTGCACCGAGCGAGAGCGTATTAATGGCCAGGAGGAGTGCTACCACAGCAAAGGCAGCAGTCGTGCATTCACCATCTTCACCATCTTCACCACCAGGCTGCTGGGGGTTTTGGCACGTACGCTAAACGCTGTCGTATTTTGCAGCGCTGGCTGGCTACTGGCACAGAGCTCCAGCCACAAGTACGGTTTCGCTTGGTGCTGTTTTACTGCTGAAGCACTCAGTGTGCAGCGCTCAACGGTTTTGCTATGGATATGGATATGGATTTCGCCATGGTTGCAAGTCCGTGGTTTGGCGATATATATATAGCTGGTGTCCTGGCTTGTGTCCTGGCTAGTGTCCTGGAAAGAATCCATTGCAGTCCGATTGCACCACAACACAAGCCTTCGATTGATATACAAGAAATGTTATTCAACTCTGCTCTAGTTTTACTCCAGGTGTTGGTGGTTCTCAGCGCCCCAATTTACCAAAACTCCAATATCGAGGACCTCGACAATCTCAACTCAACCGGCTACAGCAGCACCAGCAGCGACGACACTGACCCATTGCTTCCGCATATTGAAAAGCGCCAGCTCGAGAAGAGAAACTCCAAGTACGTTGAGGCAATCTTGGTCTTCAACGGGTTCATCCACACCACGCCGCTGGTGCAGTTTGGCTCGGGCAAGCAAAAGATCTTGGGCACCCTTGACACTGGGTCTTCAGACGTGTGGGTGCCGGCAATCTCCACCACCAAGTCAGGATCAGGATCAGGATCAGGCAGCAGCTCGTTGCAAAAATCGTCCACTTCAAAGTCCACCGACAGCACATCGTCAACCAAGGACAAGTTGAACAGCATAGTCAGCGGGATCTTTGGGAGCAAGAGCAAAAGAGGCCTCTTCAACTTCAAGTCATTGACGTCCTCGTCAAAGACGTCCAAGGTCAACGGCGAGTCGTCGTCGTCGTCGTCGTCGTCGTCTTCTGAAAAAGAGGGAACTTCCAAAGAAGAATCAACAGCCACCACCGCAGCTTCTCACACTACAACCGCCGCATCATCATCATCAGCAACAGCAGCAACAGCGGCTGCCCTGAGCACAGAGGGCCCTGCCACCGACCCGTTGCGCTTCGATGCCTCCAAGTCAACAACCTTCAAGGACTTGAAAACGTCCTTCAGCATCATGTATGCGGAAAAGGGCACTGACGGCCAAAACTCGTACGCCAAGGGCAGCTGGGCCAAGGACACACTCACGGTGGACGGCCACGCGGTGAACGACGTTGCGTTTGGGTACGTGACGGCCACCACCCAGGAGAAGGGGTACTACGGCATTGGGGCCGAGACAGACTCTATTGCCGCTGGGTCGACCTTGGCCAGCGCTGGGTTGCTCAACTCGATGAAGACACACAAGTTGATCAGCAAGAAGGCCTACTCGTTCTACATGGGAGGCAAGGTCCTGGGAAGATCGTACGGGCTGGTGTTGTTTGGCGGGACCGACAAGGCCAAGTACGAGGGCAACTTGCAAATGTTTAGCACGGTGAAGAACGAAAAGAAGATGATGCTCGAGCTCGACTCCATCACCGTGGAGGGCAAGAAGGTGGTGAGCAGCAGCAGCAGTGGCAGTGGCATACCAACGTTGATCGACTCGGGAGCCTCTTACATCTACGTTCCAAAGGAGCACAAGCTCTTCAACTACGGAACCACAAGCGACGGACACTACTTGGCTCCTTGCAACTCGAGAATGGCGGACCTCGAGTTCAGCTTTGGCGGCAGCGCCGGCAGCGGCAGCAAGACAATCAAGGTGCCGTTCTCTGACATTTTGATCCCCGAGGTGGTCAAGAAGGACTCTGACGGGGCCAGCTTGTGCCAGGTGGCGGTGGAGGCCACAACGGGCGAAACCCACATCAACCTCGGGGTGGCCTTCATGAAGAGCGCGTACGTGTACTTTGACATGGAGGAGTCCAAGATAGGGATTGCGCAGGCCAAGGGCGTGAGCAGTCTCGACGACTTGTTTGCCCAGCTGTTTGTCTAGGTGTTGTTGATATTTTATTGATTTATTGATATTTTATTGATTTATTTATTGATGTTGAATAGAAATTTTTGTTTTGTTTTGAAATCCTGTAAATTTGCTAAACGCACTGAAACCGGAATCGGAACGAGTTCCGCGCACCACATTTTCATTTCCGGCTTTTCCAAACAAAAAAAAATAAAAAAAAACAAAAAAAAAATGAAAATTTGTCTTTTGTTTACCACATCACTCACTCTTACCACCCTATCAACAACCCTTTAAAGCTCTTCTTTTCATTCCTTTACCTCTGCATTTGCTTTCTCTCTCTCTCTCTCTCTCTCTCTTCATCTCTCATTTCCTTCCCCCCTCCCCTCCCCTAATATCTAATATCCTCTCCATGTCCCTCCTCCAGATCTCCCCGCCCTCTCTTGAGGCCCCCTTCGGCATAAAGCTATGGCCCATCTTTGACTACTTGTACAACGCCGTCTTTGGCTATCCCGCCACCGACTTCCGCTTCGTCCACAACCAGACCTTCCTCGCCAGCGGGTACAAGGCAATCTCCGTCATCTTAGTCTACTACGTCGTCATCTTTGGCTACCCAGCCATCGCCGCAAAGTTCAACATCCGCCCCTTCAAGCTCAGCGTCCCTTTCCAGATCCACAACTTGCTCTTGTCCTCCTCCTCCCTCGTCCTCTTGTTGCTCATCTTTGAGCAGATCTTCCCTGTCGTTTGGCAGCACGGCTTCTACTACGGCGTCTGCAGCCCCAACGCCTACACCAACAAGTTGGTCATCTTGTACTACATCAACTACTTGATCAAGTTTGTCGAGTTGATCGACACCGGCTTCCTTGTCCTCAAGCGCAAGAAGCTCTTGTTCTTGCACACATACCACCACGGCGCCACCGCCTTGCTCTGCTACACCCAGCTCAAGGGCCACACCGCCGTCGAGTGGGTCCCAATCACCTTGAACTTGGCCGTCCACGTTATCATGTACTTTTACTACTTCCTCTCCGCCAGAGGCATCAGGGTCTGGTGGAAAAAGTACATCACCTTGTTCCAGATCTCCCAGTTCGTCTTGGACTTGTTTGCCGTCTACTTTGCCTTGTACCAGTTCTACGCTGACTTGTTCTGGCCTTGGTTGCCCCACTACGGCACTTGCCACGGCACCCAAGTCGCTGGCTTTTACGGCGCCGCCATCTTGGGCAGCTACTTGGTCTTGTTTATCAGCTTCTACATCCACTCCTACTCCAAGCCAAAGAAGGTCGCCAGCAGCAAGTCTGCTGCTGCTGCTGCTGCTGCTGCTCCAGATGCTGCTGCTGCTGCTGCTGGCAAGGCCACTGGTGCTGAAACTGTCAAGACCTCGGTAAAGTCAAGATCTCGTAAAGCATGATTGATTGATTGTTTGTTTTAATATACTGTATAGACCTAGCATACGCCATTTAATAACTAATAACCAAAAAGAAAAAGAAAAAAAAAAGAATGATTTTCAAAAGTTTAGTATTTTACCATTAGTGTGTGTAGTCCAGTGCCAGTCCGTCCGCCGGAGCCATGTGCGCGGGTCTTTGCATCGCGATCGGTTTTCGCGTGTCAAAATATAGAAAAATTATATAAATATATATATGTATGTAAATATATATTCTATATACACACACCAGATTGGTTGTGGCAACCAAGGATGGACCCTGACCAGCAGCTTGCCCAGTGCGTCACTTCCCTCAAGCAGAAAAACTACGAGCTCGCCATTGCCCAGCTATCTTTGCTCCTCGACGTTTTGCAAAACTGCTCAGAAACCCAAATCAAAGATGCGAGACTCAAAATGGGCCTCACTGCTGTGCCGGCCACTGGCGGAAGCAGCAGCAGCAGCCAACAACAACAACAGCCACTGCTAGTGCATCCCAAGTTGGCCACGGCGTACGACTTGCGGCTCAAGGCGTACCTCAAGACAAACAACGTGAGCAAAGCGTACCACGACGCGAAACAAATCGTCAAATCGCAGCCGTTTGGCGCCAAGGGATACCTTCGCTGCGGATCGATATTGGAAATGACCAAGAATTACTCCAAGGCGCACCAGGTCTACACAAACGGTTTGGCAACGGTGCAGCGGGCAGCCAGGGAGAAGAATATCAAGGTTGCCGAGGGGCTCATTGAGCAGTTGGTCAGGCTGCAGCGCCTGGTTGAGTTGAAACTCGAGCAGCAGCAAAAGCAGCAGCAGCAAAAGCCTGGCGAGAGGAAAAGAACTGGCACCACCATTGACTCTATACTACTGCCAGCAGTTCCTTCCAAAAAACAGCAGCGGCAACTGCCAGCAGCAGCAGCAGCAGCTCTGCCAGCAGCAGCTCTGCCTCAGAAGATCAGAGCCAGAGCCACTTTTCAAAACCCAATAATCAGAGAAATCCACAGCAGGCACTCCAAGCGCAAATCCGCTGACCCAGTCCAGAGATTCCCTATAGAGATAGTCACCCTCATATTCTCCCACTTTCACCACTCCCAAATCATTGGTGTTTTCTTTCTCGTTTCCAAGCTCTGGCACCGCACCTTGTCGCAAATCTCCACATTCTACCAGCGCTTCACGTTCGCTCAGACCCCACTAGTCGCGCGGACATTCAACCACTTTCTCGCCTTCATCAAGCACGCAAAGCAAAACAGCCGTTTGAAGAGCATCCAGGACTTGAAGATTGCCAAGATCGCCGCGGGCAATGAGCGGTACGTGGTTCGCAAGTTGGTCAGCAATGAGTTGCGGCTCCGAGTGAGCCAAGTTTCGTTGAATTTGTTTGAGTTGGACTTGTTTCAGTTTGTCGAGATGCTCGAGTGTGCCACAGCCAACAACAACGACAGCAGCAGCACCAGCAGCAGTGCAATACTGGCAATACAAGACCTAAACTTGTCCATCGCTACTACTCCGTTCCTAGAAGAGAAGCTCCTCCACTGCTTGCCGAGACTCAGACACTTGAAACTCGTCTTCATCAACGGCCACAACAACCAGGCTGACATGTGCATTGAGTTGAAGGACTTTTATAAGCTGAAGGTGCTTGACTTTTACCAGCTTTGTTGCAGCAGCAGCAGCAGCAGCAGCAGCACTCATGGCCAGGCGTTCTTTTACCAAAACTTGAAAAGCTTGACATTAATCGGCAACAGAAAACTACAGTACTCGCAAAAAAAGATCCCGTTCAACAACATCTTCAAGTATAGCCGCGTGCCGAATTTGGAGAAATTGGTGATTGTGGGGTTCAATTTCAAGAACATCATCAAGAGCGCAGAGGAGGTTGACGAGTTGCAGCAGCAGCAGCAGCAGCAGCAGCTGTTAGACAGCAGAGTGAGCCACGAGCACGCAAGCACATTCAAGGGAATTTTCAAACTTCCAAAATTGACAGAATTGCACTTGGAAAATAACCACGGGTTGACGATTCAACATTTTTTGCACCATCGGCAGGATCTAAACAACAACAACAACAACAACAACAACAACAGCTTAGTTTCAGCAAAGTTGGAAAAACTCACACTCAGACAAGACGATTCCAACGACGCAAACAGCCAGACGCCACTACTGCTAGACAGCCCTACTAGTCACTCGCTCCTCGCCCACCAGTTCGGCAGCTTAGCAGCGCTCGACTTGTTTGGCACCACATTGACATTCACCGGGTTGATGAAAATCTTGTCCCATGTTGGGCCACAGTTGAGGGTCTTGAATATTGGGAATGCGCGGTACTTTGAGTTTCCGCAAAATCGGGTGCATTTGGTTAATAATAGTGGTGCTGGTGCTGGTGCTGGTGCTGCCACTGCCAATAATGACAATTTTTTCAACTTTCACGAGTTTATTCAATCGGTGCCCAACTTGGCCGAGCTTTACATTCCGCAGTGCTCAAGCTTCAATGACTTTACTTTATCAGTTTTGAAAGCCGCGATATTGCAAGTCCAGCAAGCTCAAGCCCAAGCTCAAGCTGCGGCCAGCACCACCGCCAGCACCACCGCCAGCAGTGACGTATTCTGGCACAATTTGAAAATCTTGGACTTGAGTTTCGCCACGTTGTCTGGGTTTGGAATATTGGAATTCTTCAACTACAGAATGAAGACCAAACAGGTCCAGGTTGCGTCGTCGATGGCCAGCAAAGCGAGATCGATTCTGCTGCGAGCGCAACAAACAAAGCGCCAGACTTTGAGCAGCGACAGCGATAACAAGCACCAGCAACAGCAGCGTCCACTAAAGTTGAACAAGTTGATCATCAACGGAATCGAAAATGTCTCGCAAAGCACCCTTGGCGTCTTGGTCGACGAGGGGTACGTTGAAGACATTGAGAACACCCCCCTACTACGGCAGTAGCAGCAGTCTTCTTAGAGCTTACATACTGTTTGCGCATAGAATGTACATTCAATTCATATAAACACTTGTATCTAACTAAGCCTGTAGCAGTAGCAGCAGCTTACAAACAAATTAGAGGTCACTATCCTTCCAGAGCCCATCTGGAACCCAGGTTGAAGTGCCGATTCTTTGAGGTCCACCGTGCTCTTGAGCGTACTTTGTCAAGGCATCCAAGTCTTGCTGCGGCAAATCCGCAATTTTCAAATTACTAATAATTCTGGACTCGGTCGCCGACTTTGGCAAAACCACAATTCCTCTGGCCACAATCCAGCTGAAAATCAAATTGGCCACTGGAATACCATTCTTCTCAGCAATTTTTTGGGCAAACTCGTTCTTCAATAATGGCGCGCCATTGGAACCCAACGGAGAGTAAGCCTCAATAACCACGCCCTTCTCTTTGGCGTAGTCCACCAATTCGATTTCTGGCAGCAACTGGTGCAACTGGACTTGGTTCACCGATGGGATAACCTTTGTGGATGGGTGCTCAATCAACTTTTTTAATCTCTTGACGGTATAGTTGGACACCCCCACCGCTTTGGTCTTGCCTTCTTTAACCAACTCCTGCACTTGTTGCCACGTCTTGATGTAGTCCCAGTCCTTGTCAAAGTATGAATCGTAATCAGGCCACGCCTTGAGTGGCAAGTAAACTTCTTTACCTTCAGAGTCGGTTCTCTTCAAGGTGGTGAATGGCCAATGGACCAAGTACAAATCAACGTAGTCGAGCCCCAATCTCTCCAAGGACTCGTCGAGCGCCTCTTTGGCTCTGCGGTGGTTGAAGTTCCAGAGCTTAGTGGTGACAAACAAGTCTTCTCTCTTGACAATTCCTTGGCTGATCGCTTCTCTGATAGCTTCGCCAACTTCCTTTTCATTGCCGTAGACATGAGCAGTGTCAATGTGGCGATATCCTGCCTTGATGGCAGTCAAGAACACCTGGCGTGCTTCGTCACCCTTGCTGGCTCTCCAGGTGCCTAAGCCGATAGCTGGGATGGTTGCGCCTGTGTTTAGCTTGAAAACGGTGGTGGACTTGTGCAATTGGGTCATGGTGGTGGGTTTGTTTGTACTGGACAGTAGTTTAAAAAAAAAAAAAAGAAAAAATAATATATAATAGATAAATTTGGGAGAAGGAAGAATAGAAGCCAGGCGATGAACGAAGCTGAGTCCGAGGATGCGATGCTCTGAGCGCTGCTGCCACTTTTATATGTCGAAATTTGGCAGCAGCGGCACCTGAACGGCCGTTATCTCCGGTATTAATATCACACGCCACCACCACCACCACAATGCTCAACCAATCTCACGCTTACGACAGTGACCACTACTTGTCAACAATGAGAATTCTAGGCTATCATGCTGTAGCATGTCCATTCAGTTATATTCAGTCAAAACTATATCAATAAATAAAATCTCTATACACCGCTAAACTCTACTCCTTCCACTTACCAAACTTCTGGTAGTCTTCGAAAATCGTCTTAAAGTACATTCTCCCCGTAGTATCCAAACTCGAATTAATAAAATTGAACTCTTTCTCCGTGAAAACATCAAACATCAAGAAGATCCCGTTGTGAACAAGTGCCTGTGAAATCGATAGCGCGAAATTCCGTTTCAAGGCAAACTTGATAAAGCTCAATAGCACAACCGGTAAATGTTTTCTCAAATCTCTCTTAATGATGTTTACGTTAGAACTTAACTCGTTCTTTTTCTTGGAAACAGTCTTCGCAGATTGGTCATTAGGTTGGCATAAGTTGCCAATGGCTCTATTGTACAGATCAGCACATCTCTCATAGCTCTGCTGCTGCGCGGCCGCGGCCGCGGCCGCATCACTATTGTTGCTGTTACCACCACTGCTGGCGAGAACATCCAACAATGGCACAAAGATCTTCACTAATAACTGGTATCTGTTGACTAAACGGAATCTGTACAAGAGCAAGATTCTAGAAATGATTCTAGTAAGCGCATGGTATACCGGTTCACTGAAATTGGATTTGAGGGTAAAACTAATTCTCAAAATCACTAGTAGCAACTGCTCAAATGTGAATTGGCTCATCAAATGATTCACTTCACTAATCACAAAGTTGAGAACCGTGATTATCAAAAGGATCAAATCTTCGTCTAATGGGGCAGCGTCAAGTCCTTTGTCATTGTCCAACAAGTCAAGGAAAACAGATAGGGTGCTAGCAAATAAGTTCTTGGTGTTGATTTTTTCAAATTCGTTCTTCTTGACTTTCAAAGTTTTCAAGAGCACTGAAAGAGCCTTAATCAAAGATAATAGCATGTTATGATCGCTGTTGTTCTTTCCATCAGTTTCCTTGATTGACTCAATTGACTTCAAAACATAAGAATACAAAAAAACAAATTCAGATTCACCCAAGCTTTTCAAATGCTTGAATAAACTAAGCTGCAACACATTATTACTGTGCTCTTCTTCTTCGTCTTCAGTGATCAAGTCCCCAGGCACCGGCACTGACACTGGCACTGGCACAGAGCTGTCAAGAGTCTGCTGCTGCGCTAATTGTTCACTGGACAAGATCAAAAACAATGTCAAGTAGTAAACATTAAACTTGACGCTTTTCGCCTCAGATGACGATGCTGATGATGATGATGATGGTGGTGGTGATGGTGCAAAAATTCGAATTATGGCAAACACTTCGATTTTTAGTTGCAATTTTTCAAATTCGCTGTATGGCGCATCTTGGATGTATGTGTCAAGAGTTTTGAAAAAGTTGTTATTGATGTCAATATTTTTTAATTCTGAATCTGATTTCACACCAGCCGAAACAGACAACCCTTTCAATGCTAACGTGAGCTCAAAAATTGACGGATATTTGTTATTGGCATGTTCACTGACTAAACCGCTGATGTAACTTTGACAAAAAACAGCAAGGTTCCCTTTAAGTTCGGCAAATTTTGACTCAAAAGAGTAAAATTGCTTCACGTTGCTAATTATAGAGTACAAGGTGAAGATCTTTTCATTAAGTTTCCCCTTATCTAATGCTTTAGATACTTTTTTGATCAATTCGCTCAAAAATTCATCAGATTGCTTGTCGAGATGCTGTTTCAAAAAATTGTCTACAACCGCATGAATAATCTTGTCATTGATTTCACCCAACTTGCTAATTTGTTTTGAAGTCTCTTTGGAAATTGTTTGCTTTCCAGTTGTTTTTTTAGTCACTTGCACCAAGCCTTTATAAAGATCAAACATCTGATCTACTTCAGTTTCCAACTTCGATCTGTATGTTGGAAAAACAATCAAATGTTCAATCACCAATCTAGAGTAGTAAGATATCTGATGAAAATCGCCTCCATCCTCACTGGTGGTTGCACTTTGCAGATCAGAATGTTTCAAAAGTTCAGTCATTTTATCAAGCACCTCAGCTCTCTGGTCACGATGGAAACACTCAATAGGAATCTTTAAGATTATCTTACTGCAAAAAATCGCCTTTTCTTTTTCACTTAAAATAGCAACAACGCACTTGATAAACTCATTCGCGAGTCCTTGATTTTCAAAAAACAATACGTTTTCCAATATCGGAGTCAATGCAGATTGGTAAAACGCATCATCGGATGATCCCACCTCCAATAATTTTTGCAATAGACTGCTAAGCTCTGACGCATCCTTAACTAGAAACAAAACATTGAAGTATCGCTGAAATGCCGCTTTTAAATACTTGAGTTGAACGTCTGTAGCAAGATTATCTATTTGCTTTGACAAGTTTTTGAGTAGTTTTTGAACACTAACTTTTTTGGTTTCTACATGTGGCGCATTTTCGAAAAAACGGAACAATGTTAGCACATGGTACACATTGTTGTAATCGATTGAGGTCTCTGCAAACACTGTAAGCTTTCTCCCAGCAGCTGCTGTGACATCACCAGCTTCATTAGCAAAAAGCTCATCAAAATGGAATAACAATGTGATTTGATACACAGCCTTAAAATAAAGCTCGCTGGCTTGAAACTGTTTCACAAATTTTGCCTCCGAAAGAACATCAAAATACTTTATGAACGTTTTCTTTTTGGCAGAGTTGTGGTTATTCTTTTGATCAGACAATAAAAATGTCAATATAGAATTAAACAAGAAGAAATATGACTCTTGGCACTCTTTTGATTCATCAGAATTGACAAAATGCTGGAACGTAGAACCACTAACAGTATTCAATTGAGTCACTGATAACACACTTAATTTTGCATTGACTTGATTACTGAAGCCAAAATCTTCCAAGAAGCCGGTTTTACCAACAAGCCATAATTTTCTATACTGATCTAAAAAGCCGATGAGTAAGTGAGATGTCAACGAATTATAATGAAGCACTTCTGAAAATAATTGAGCATAAATGTCCTTAGAGACCCCACTATTTATGCTTTTCAGCACGACGCAAAGTGAAGCAAAGCCAAATGTGTCTATTCCGGCAAAGTTTTTCTTTGAAGAGCTATTTTCAAGTTGCATTAATTGATAAAGCAATTCTGCTGATGACTGATCAATAATTTTGATTTCTGCCATCACTTTGGCAAGTTCAGAGTCCGACAATTTGTTGAAATCTTCAATGCTGAGTTGAAGCTGTAAGGCTCTAGTATATAATTTGTCAACAAATGCTTTACTTAAAAATACTTGACCCATGGATTTCTTTCTACCAATGAGATTCTGCTTGACTTGGTCCAAGTTTATTTGAATAACCTTGTTAACTGACAGGTGTAAATTTTCGTCGCCTATTAATGCATCAATGATATTCTCGTTGACTGCTGCCAAAATTTCAAAGTTTCCGGTATTGCTAATTGTACTGTTCCAAATATCAAGTCCTAAAAACAACTGGTACAACAACAAGATGTTTTCCTCGGACTTTGTCACTTTTATGAACTGCTCAAAATGGGAAGACAAATATGACAAATTTAATTGATCTGGTTTAGACACTTCAAATGTAACAGAATTGTTCAAAAATGAAACTACTATAGATTTTGCCAATTCTTGATTCTTATCATTCGGACCGTTTTTTTGAGAGAGTATTGAAAGTAATGCATCTAACAATCCACTGTTGATGTAGTAATTGATAATAAATTGAGAGTTTTCCTTGTAAAATTTGACTATTTCTTTAAATTGGTGAGATTTGATAGCCACCAATTCACGGCTGTTGAAATTGAGATTAATGAGGTCATTGTGGGTCAAATATTCATAAACTCTAAGAACTATTTCTGCTATATCGTTATTTTCAGAAAAATTATTTGCACTAGTGATTGATTTTCTCAAAATCTGTAAAAACAACTCCAAGACACTCAAAGACGACTGAGACGCACTTTTTGACACGTTCAACAAGTTTCTGCGTGATACTTTCAAAAGAACATTCACATATGAAGAAGTAAGATCTGAATTATTCACATCTAAAATCAAATTGAAGATTGATAAAAACTTGATATTTCTGATACTTTGTACCACCAACAGCCTTTGCAAACCATCCAACTGGCTGATGCCGTCGATCATATTAGATAGTATCTGCCATACTGCCTCCTCTTTATAATACAAAGGTTTCTTTTTGTTTGGATGTTTGTTATTATTTTTGCTGTTACCGCTATTGTTGAGCTCAGCAGCTAGCCTACTTTCGAATAACTGCACAATAAAAACCTGCTTATGCGGTAGCACTGACTCGTTGTCTATTAATAGCTTGGTGAGTTCAAAAACTTCTGGCAAATCATTGCTTGTTCTAAGGAACTTAGTAATTGCCTGTGCCGACTTTAAGTCTGGGAGTGTCATTTGTTTTCACAGAGAATTTCGCCCTAAAGTAGTATTCTATTATAAGTCTGTCTCTATAGATTGGATCAATGTTGAAATCTCGCTTGAATAATTTTTTTTTATTTTTTTT
>JXWR01006460.1_pt1 | contig 17764 bp, 7 predicted proteins | sample 315541 | NCBI WGS metagenome assembly JXWR01 (sample SAMN03273951, study PRJNA271842) | soil metagenome | isolation source: rice field ambient CO2 | place: India: CRRI Experimental farm Cuttack,Odisha-753006 | collected 2013-12-17
AAAAAAAAAAAAAAACATCAAACTGGTGACTAATCTAACGAATGTCAATTTGTCTCTTAGCAGCGTTTTTCATCATTATTTTTTGAAATACGACTTTCATAGGACGTTATACCTCGGGAAATAACTCAGCGATAGTATATATATATATGACTATAACTATAACAGCAAGGTATTTATTTTCTTTCAGTATCAAGTAATTCACTTTGAGTTATTTATCATACAACTTTTCGATATTTTTTTCTTTTACAATACTTCAGTGCGCAACATAATGCAGAATGACCTTATCTTTGAAAATTACTCTTCTTGACTCTTCTAGGTATTTTACAAACTCTAACTATGTAAATGGGTTCGTCTCTCTTAGTGCCGATACAGAGGTCACCATAGACTCCATAACAGTGCAATTAATAGGGTTTTCTAGAGTTAACACTTCTATAATGGAAAGAGCAGAAGTAAATCATTTTCTTCAAATTGAAAACAGGTTAGATTCTTTCAACCATCAACAACCGCAATCAAGTCGCCGTTTACCTATTAGCAAAACCTTAGAAAAACCGTTTAGTTTACAATTTCCAGATTGTTTAACACATGACAATATTCAACAATTGCGGAGAGGCTTTTTAAAAATTGAGCCAAGTTTCAATGTATTTATGCTACCCCCATCCTTCGATTTTGCTAGTGCTACTGATTCTAGCTTTGCAAGCATTAAATACGAAGTAGTAGCAAAAGTCAAATACACTTTGGCAAACTCGACACAATCTTCGTCATCGGGCTTAACCTTTACCTCAAAGTTGACGCCATTTCTCTTTGGTGACATCAGTAAAGCGAAAACTGCTACAAAGTGCCATAAAATTTTGTTCAGCCCAAAGAATGATTTTGTTAAATATTCAGTGAGGTACATGTCAACTGGTAACCAACTACTTTTTCCAAACCATTCCACTGCATTCGCTTGCACAAAAATTAAAAAAGTTATTGCTGAAAACTCTACAAATGCTAAAAGCTTCGCGCTTTTCCCTAAATTTGTTAAAAATGGCCGCAACCCAGCGTCTTGCACTGAATTACTTCATGTTGGCATGCAAATAAAGTATAAGCCAACGTGGGAAACAACGATTCCTACCTTCCAAGGCAGCACTGCGAGAATTATTCAATCTGAGATTTCACTAGGCAATTTCATAGATGTTGAGTTTGTGCTTCCGGAAAGTGCATTCTGGGGTGCGAATGCCTCACTAGCATTTTCACCAGCTAGCAATAATGCATATATTAGTTTTACATATTTGAGAGTGGAATTGATCACAGAAGTGCATTTCAAGGGACAGAGTGTCATGAAAGTTCAAGGTACACAGGTGTTTCACAATGGAGCAATTTCCCACCAAGCATACCTTTCACAGTTTGCTAAGCATGAAAACGACGCTACTTTGAACTTTCAAAATAAAAATGAAACTTCTACTCAAAACAGGGCTGAATTGCTGAATCCTGTTTACAAGTATAAGATGCCCACTGAATTGTTTGATTTTTCTATTCCAGGTGATTGTCTGCCTAGTTTTGTTTCTGCAAATATCAAGAGGAATTACAGTCTAAGAATAGTTTTGGAGTGTCAATTACCAAGCGAAATGAAGGAAAGAGTTAGAATAAAGGTGGACTCAAAAATTATTTTGTTGAATTATGAGAATTTTAATGAACGATTTTACGAAAATGTGGATCCTTTGCCTTTATACACTTTAGGATAATAATTTTCTCTTTTTGTTTTAAAGTTTCTTATACTTATTTAATATTCCTTATTCTTACTGACCTTGACTAACGCATTGATTTGTTTTTCTTATTTCATATCCCATAATACTTACCAACGATATTCTAGTGCCCCTTTATGATGATATATACCGCATGAAACGCCCTTAGGGAGTTTTGGGATGGTTCAAGGCACAATTTACTCACCAGTCCCGATGAAAACATATTGCTTATATTCAACGTTGCCATGTTGAGCCTTGAGCCTTATGCAACAAAACCAATCACGCGCATAGCCGGGTAAAATAATTTTTAAGAAAAAATTAAATGTTGGATATTACATGGTGCCCTAACTCAGATATTAGTACCTATAAACAGCACTTACGAACTTTACAAATGGCTGCAATTTCGTCAGTAAATAATAATGATAAAAAAAAAAAGCTTTATAATGAAGCTTTAAAGCGAAGAACTACAGATTGAAGGCCATATCCAAGATACGTTGTATATGTACACTCATACATATACTTATATAATGATTATGGTATCCAATCTATAACTCTTACAGAGGTCAGAAACAACATTTGGAAAAAAAGTGTTTGGGACGGAACCCATGGAAATTTATATAACATTATTTTTTTTTGTTTTAACAACAAAGTTCTTTCAGTGTGTTCTAACATTTCTATATAAATTTTTAAATGGGAATTACCCTAATATTAATTAAGGGTACTTAAATGACCTGGAGTACCCTCCTGTAAAAGGTATAAATCATCCGGGTAATTTCATAAACCAGTGCTGTCAACACTCAAAGGGCATCGTATCTGGCATCAGATATCATATAGACAGCGCCACTAGCTGTCAAAAACTATTATCAATTACTCATATGGCACCAATATTATGGCAAGCGAGTATTTAGAATCTGCAGTGGATCTAGCAGACAAAGGGATTGATCCGCTGGACTCTAGTCACAATGATATCTTTAGCATTGAGCCAGTGCAGCTCCAATTCAGTCTTGTCAGCTTACTATCGCTCAAGATCAGTAACAATATCTTGATCTTAGCGCTCAAGAGTAACTTAATTTACAGAATAGATTTGAACAATCCGGAATTCATAGACAAGATTGAGTTGTTTGGTAGTAGTGGGAGCAACTCTGCTGGAAGCGGCCCTGGTGGTGGGTCTGTGAGTAATCGAGTCAAGAATTTGTTTTTGGATCCATCGGGGAGCCACCTCATCATCTCCACAGTTAAAAATGTCAATTATTACTTGAATAAGGCATCCAAGACACCCATTTTGCTAAGCAGGTTTAAGTCATTGAATATAAGCTATATCCATTGGCATGAAGATCAGCTGCCCTCGTCAGAAACTAGTGTTAGGAACTTTTTGATTGGAACATCTACTGGTCAAATTTACGAATCATCAATAGAATTTAAACTATCAAATAATAAAATAACAAACAGTTTTTTGAAGCTCGTATGGAAAAATCCAATTAATAACAGCAACTCAACAGCAATTGATGGAATATTTGTCAAATACATTGAAACAGTAAAAACTTTGGTATCTGTGGTGGCTCAGTCTGATGATATCTTTTACTACAAGACAGAAAACTATAATTTGCAATATCACAAAGGTCATGCAATATTCAATACAATCTTCAGCAATTATTCTGACTATGAAAAGCTTGATGATATAGGGCTGATTAGTGGTAATAAGTTTGTCAATAATTATAAAGATTTCGCCTGGCTTACCAAAAGCGGCATAGTGTTTACAAGTTTGGATGAGTTTCATCTTACCGATGGCAAGCTATTGACTCATTTGAATTACTTGTTGAATATCCAAATACCAGAGGCTCGCCATCCTACAAACTCCCAATCTGTTTTACTAACCACATACCATTTATTATTTTTGAGAGATAACGAGCTAATTGTTATCAATAGAATTAACCAGAAAGTTGTATACCATAAATTTTTGCCTACATTTTTAGACAATGAAAAGTTTTTGGGTCTCAGTGCTGACTATCAAGTGAACACGTTTTGGATTTATTCCAATTATAACATTTATGAGCTTGTGGTCAACAATGAATCAAAAGATATCTGGAAAATATATTTGAAAAATAACCAATTTGATAATGCTTTGAAATTAGTTAACGACAACACCACAGGTAACAAGCAAGCGAACCAGTTTGTCACTGATTTAATTTTATCTAAAAAGGCAGACTATTTGCTTTATGAAAAACAGGAATATCAACAAGCGGCAAAAAATTATGCATACACATCAAGACCTTTCGAATCAGTGGCTCTCACATTGCTTAATTTTAACCAATTTGACAGCTTACTACAATACTTGTCCATTAAGCTAAAACTTCTAGCTGAAAATAAGCATACACGGACTGAGAAAGATGAGTTTTATATTCAAAAGACATTGCTTAGTTCATGGATAGTGGAGTTATACATGGAAAGATTGAATAAACTTGAAAATACTCTATCTATAAACGAGGACTCCAATACCTCAAGCAACAGCAATAACAATAAAAGTGCTAGCAATCCGGAGTTGCTCCATAATCAATTTGAAAAGTTTTTGAATAATAATGTGGGCGTTTTGCATAAGGACACGGTGTACCAGATTTTGCAAAATCATAATAGTCGGAAGTACTTGCTATATTTTGCCAACTTGATCAGCGATTATGATTTCATTTTGAGCTATTGGGTTAACTTGGAAAATTGGGATGAATCATTGAAGATATTGGAAAAGAAGAACGATGCTGCTTTGATTTACAAGTACTCAAATGTGTTGCTTATAAATGCACCAGCCAAGACTTTAAAACTATGGATGAAACTTCATCAATCATTAGATTACAAAAAATTTATCCCTGCAATTTTAACATACAATAAGAGCTTCAATGTGGCAAATTCCAAAAATATCAAATCTGTACCAATTGACCAAAATTTGGTGCTTAATTATCTTGATTTTTTAATTTTTCATCTCAACGTGACAGACACAATTATTCACAACACTTACTTAAGCATACTAACCCTATATTCTCATGGTAAAGATAGACCGGAAAATTTAATTTTGAAGTATTTGGAAAAATACAATGAAGATATAAATTTTGATCCTGATTTCATATTGAGACTTTTCTTGAAGTTTGAAAAATTTAAACCAGCCATTCATATTTATTCCATCTTGAGCGAGTTTGAAAATGCCATAGATTTGTGCTTAATGCATAATTATTTCGATTTGGCTTGTTTAATTGCTGATCGCTCATTTGAAAATGATGAGCTTAGAAAAAAATTATGGCTTAAGATTTCTGAAAAAATGATTAATCAATTAATTGTGCAAAAAGTCATTAGTGGTAACAAAGAGTTGATGGTTGATGAAGATGGAAAAGAGATTCAAATTAAGTCGAAGATTGAAGATATAGTAAACAATGATAAGAAATTTAAAGAATTTTTACAGCAAACAGAAACAGATAAATTGGCAGTTAACTTGGTCAATAGTGATGATGACGATATCAAAAATTTGCTAACTTATCTCTTAAGCAAATGTGAACTATTATCAATCAAAGACTTACTTCCGTTATTTCCAAATTTTTCTTCTGTTAATAATTTCAAATTAGAAATCATCAAATCCTTAGAAGCGTACGGACTCAAAATCAACCAACTAAACAACTCAATTAAAAACTCCATTACTTTTAATGGCAATTTAATTGAAAATCTCAAAAAATTGAAAATTTCAAGATATTATCTAATCGAAGTGGAAAATGGTCAAGGATTAACAATTCAAAACAATAGTAGCTGTCAAATTTGTCACAATTCAATCTTTTTACGAAAATTTTTGGTGTTTCCGTGCCAACACACATTCCATATCGATTGCTTGGTGAACGGTATTTTAAACTCATCCAACAAGCGCAATTACAAATTAAAGAAAAACTTAATTTATCAATTACAGAAAAACAATGTCAATGTTAAGAGTAATGATATTAATGAAACCAGCAACCATTTGAAAATTAACAATAGCTTGAAGATTTCCAAAGAATTGGAAGATATCTTGGTGGCTAAGTGTGTGCTTTGCAGCGACATGAATGTCGAGTCTATTGATGAGCCATTTATCAACATAAATAGTAATACTGATAAGCAGTTGATAAAAGAATGGGAGTTGTGATACTATCGTTGATGCGTTTCAAAGTTTTATAATATATGAATGATGCTACGAGCCTCAGCATTCATATTTTTTGTAGTGAACGGTTGGATTGGTAAACTCTTTTTTATCACAATTCTCTACTCAAGCGAAACAAAATTTGTTTTGGCTAACATATCCCAGGTCTGCTGAAGCTTAACGGTGCTCATGTATTGTGTTGATAACATTTGTAGCTGATAGCTAATCAATTATACTTACTCAAAGCACGAGCTTATTCTACGCAAACTAGATAGACCAGACCAAACTACTCACTTTAACGTGACTTCTCTCAAAATGCTAAACAAAAGTTTTGTGAACCCATGTTGGCATATACATATATAGGGGGTGCACAGAAGGGGTGCGTGTAAGGCGGGTACTATTGCTTTTTCTCGCAAAAACTATTTACATTTTTCAAACAGAGATGTATCTAGCATAATATTGATGATAGAGATGATGATAGAGATGCGTAGATCGTCATCTCACATATTTCGTATTTGTTTATCCTTTCAAAAGAAAAGAATAAAACACAATTCTGTTTCCTCTTTTCAGACCTCGAATTTGTGACTCTAGAACCTCGTCAGATATTTGTATAGCGGGAAAAAATTATGTCAGTGGGGATTCCAGTTAAGCTTCTTAGTGAGGCACAAGTAAGTAACAATCGCATCACCAACTAGTTCTATTCTCCAACAAAATCACGCAGTGCACCAAACAATTGGCGACGCTTCACGATAATTTAGTTATTCCGTTATTATTCATTTTAATTCAGCTTACTAACTGCATGATTCTAGGGCCATATAGTCTCAGTAGAACTCAACAGCGGCGAAATATACCGTGGCAAATTACTTGAATCCGAAGACAACATGAATATTCAATTGAAAGATATCACCGTCACTGCAAGAGATGGCAAAACGTCACATTTGGATCAAGTATTCATTAGAGGCTCACATGTTAGATTTTTCCAAATTCCTGATATGTTGAGAAATGCACCAATGTTTAATCCGAATCATAGTAAGCCGCCTCCTCCTGGGAAGCCAAAGCGAAGATGATCGATGGTGATCATTGGTGAAAGTAATCGTGAGAGGATTGTTGGTTTTAGATGTTCATGTTGTGAGGAGGAATGTTTGGAACGATGTAATGAAATGGAGCAGGTACCTTGATATGAGTTCTCTGTGCGGTTTGTCTGTTTATGGAAGGTGTTGGAAGAGAAGTGAGAAGAGCGACAGTTGATGGCAATGTTGGCATGGCTGAAAAAGTTACTAGATGAAGGCATAATAAGGCCTTTTGAAATTCAGTGTACTATAATACTTTATTTAATTTAATTTTTATGTTATTTTATTATGATTGCATATCATTACAGAATTTGGTATTTGTATTCTTCTATGTAATTTGGAATTTTGAAGCAGACGATTAGAATTCTGCAATACTTAAAAGCAAAAGTAAGACTTGGTTAGAAAAAGTCCGGCAAGATAATATTTTTTTCTCTTCTTTGAAAGAGTGGGTGAGTGCTTTTGGATTTACAAAATGTAAAAGCTGGGCATCGTCAACTACACGTAAAGATAATGGAAGAGGCGCAAACGTGCCAATTTGTTTTTGAATTGTAACAATGAACAAAGTAAAACAGAATAATTTTGACAGTAAATAAATAACAATAACTTTAAAAATGTACAGACATAAGCTGTTCAGCCTATTTATACAGAGATGCAGAACCTTCATAAAAGCAAGCAAACGTAAACTTACTATAATGCAAACTACTCTCCACAAGCCCATCAATACTATTAATAATCATTTCTGGATCTGATCTCGACTTGATGATTTTTAAAACAATCAAATTCAAGTTAGCTGATGCTGTCTTTCCTAACTTGTAATTCTGCTTCTTGAAGATTCTTTTAAAAAATTCCACATCAACCGCTGCTTGTTGTAGTCCCGGCACACTGAATTCTTTGACACTTTTGAACGTTTCGTATAATACTGTAGTTATGTGATTTTGCAACTCGTGGACTATGGTGTATATCAAGCTTTTTGAAACTTTGGCAATGGTGGAATGAAGGATTACTAAATAGACCAAGCACTCGTAAATGTAGCTGCTGCTTCTCTTTGGTGCTGTGTTGCCTGTCCATTGAATTTTTGAGATGCCGTTACGGATAATGTCTGTCAAGGTCTGTTTTTTTAAATCGCAATAGTTGTTAAATGTTGCTTTTTGTAATTTGGGCAATAAGTGAGTATATATGTCCAAGTTTGTGGATCTGGAAAATTTTGTTTTGAAAACTTCATCAAAATAGCTAATTATTTGCCCTAATGTCTTGTCCTCAAGTTCGATGAAATTGTCCAAGGTCCAAAGTTCGTACAAATCTAGCGTTGATGTTCTTGTTTCTAATAGCTCGAGGTCTTTTGTTGTGGCCGATGCTGATGACCTGTAGCCATTGATACTGTCTTGTGATTGAGTAGCCTCTTTGCCACCTTTATTCTCGTTGGTGACTTTTTTCATCATTGAAATTAACAAATACTCGAGACTTTTCAAGAACTGACTATGAATTGATGCAAAAAACTTGTCATCTGGCTTAGTAAAGATTTTGATATTGTTTGAATCTTTAACATTAGAACCTAATTTCAAATCAACGTATAATATATCACGAAGGTTCTTTATCACAAATTTTTCGTAAATCAAAATCAATTCCGGTAAGGTTAAGTTGCTATCGATGTCCTGGGAGCTTATGTAGTTGCTTTTCGCCTCGGTTATATTGCTGATTATCAAATCATTGGAATGGTTCAATTCATTTTTAATATTTGCTATTATATAGTCTTCCAAGGTGTTAAAAAACGAAACGTCATTTGACCAGGTTGAACAAATACCAATGATGAATTTCTTCAAAACTTTTGAATAAGAACCTCTTAAGGTTTCCACTGCGTTAGCTGAAATATTCAAATTTCCTAACGTATTGTATGACAAGAACACTGAGGTCATGAATTTTTCCAAGTATCTTATAGTACTAATAGAATTAGCAAATGGAGGAATAAAACCATAATGTTTAGGCGATTTGATTTCATATGTATCAATTTCGTTATTCAGTTTATTTTTGATTGATAAATTGGCTAAGTCATCTTGAGTGGTTCTCAAAAATTTTTCAAATGTTTTGCATACTAAATTTATCAATTCTTCTCCATTTTTGACAATTCTTTCCTTTTCATAATTGGCTAATTTCAAATGTACTGCTGATTCGTTTTGGTACCCCTTTGGTAAAGTGGCTTGAATCCTGTTGCTCAAGAAAAGTTCACAAACGTTCCAGTATTGTTTGACTTTTGTTGAAGATAGCACAATAGTATCTTCAATCAACTTTTTGATAATTAACCACATTTCAATGATTTCAGGAGAGTCCACCAAACCATGAGATAGCTTATTTAGCTTATCATTGTCAGCAGCAGTGTCATTTATAGTGTCATTGACAACCATACCTTTCAAATAGTATATGAACGTAATGTCGGTAAAGCTGGTGGTTTCAAAAATATGTTTTTGAGCAGAAATAATGTTTTCAAAAAGTTTTTCAAAATTTGTAGTAATTTCGTTGGTCAAATTGTTAAATTGAGTATTGATCCATACAAGAATAGGGTTGTCTTCGACACCTAATTCAAGTAATTTGGAAATAATACCAACATAGTTACTATCTGAGGAGTTCGTATCGGCAAGCTTATTCCATAAATCCTTTTTATAGCTATCAAGAATGGCCCTGACTTCTTCCCATACCCTATCAAGCAATCTTTTGGTTGCTAAATGTATTGCAGTATTATCTGAAGAATTGTTCATTAGAGCATAATACAAATCTCTGCCTTTATTGTAATTTATACTCAAACTTTCATAGTCTTTGGTCTCAATGTTGCTGGTCAAGGTTCTTGGCAAATCAAATAAGTACTTGTTTTTCTCCACAATGTCCAATGCACTTTTCAAGTTGTTTTCTTTCTTTTTGTTGTCGACGATAGGCTTAATAATCACAGATGCTTTTGAATTGGCCAAAGTCAAGTTATTCGACAAGCTATGCAAAGGATTTGACTTGGCAGAGCTAGAGTCATTTTCAATATTTGGACCATTAAGAAGACCAGAGGAAGTTATTTGGTCAAACACATTATCCAACGAAGATTTTGATTTGACAAATCGAATAAACTCCTTCTTAATAAGGTGACGCAACTGCTGTGATTGCTGAGCAATAGAAGACTCAAGGTAATCTAAAGACTGATTTAAAGTGTCGAAACTGTCTGCGTCATGCAAGTGTTTGAGAAATAAGATTGGATTGAAAGTTTTTGATCCCACAAGATAGTTTTGCTTATTGGGATCGTTATCGTTGGTAATAATACCCTTTTGGCGCAATGCCTGACTCACAGAGCTAAAATAGCCCAACGGATCAGGCTCGTCAAGGATTTGGGTGCGGGTACTAGTGCTATCTTCGCCTAGGCTCTTTAAGATCTCGTACGCTTTATCGACGTCTTCGGTTTCTTCTGGGTTATAGCTGAACTCGTTTGCGGTAGAGTCTTTCCAGGATGTGGGGTTCAATGTTTTCAACAGATAGTACTTCATGAGGGTTTGCTCATCTGGGTCAAACAGGATGTCTTCACCAGTATCTATATTGTCGTTATTAAAATCTTCGCTGTCTTGTGGGACTTCTTCTTCAACATAGTAGTCTTGCTGAGCACCGCGAGTTGAGTAGCCGCCATAGCCGCCACGTTGTGGGCCTGGGTAGTCGGCGGATGCTTGAGCATAAGGATCGTTCTGGTAGCCGGGGTTCCTGCCGTAGCTCATTGGAAATATGCTGTGATGAGTAGGTGGTAGTGTGCTATTTGGTGCTAGTATTGGAGGTTCTGCGCTACCTATTTCGTCTTGACACTCTCATCATCATCATCATCATCATCATCGTCTTTATCACCATCACTAGCCAAAATCAACACATGTCAATAGTCACGTGCATAGTGCCGGACTCAATGGCCACCCAGCGACTACACATCAACAGAGGTAAAATAGCTCACCAACAGCAGTATTTGCTGTCTTGAATGGTTTATTCATTATCGATTTACTTTTATCTTCACCAATTCGTGCCCAAACACATCTCACTACCGTTGAAAGAAGCAAAAACTGCGAATACAACTCCCACTGCTGACATAATCAACGGCTAAGCCACCTCAAAATAAAAGGAAAACTGGCAATTCACTAAAAGTGTTCACATTAATAGTACTCAAGACTACAATATAATACAACTGTACCACTCTTTGTCCTCCTCAACTGGTGCTCTCTGCTCATCTCACTTTCCCCTTTGCATTCAAATCGTCGGCCATAATTCACTCTTCCTCTCAAACTCCATCCACCATAGCTCCATATACCTCTAGATGTAATGTCAGTGGTGCACTTGATTAAAGATGCCTCCTATCTATTAGTGAAAAGAGCAATCGATCCTGATGATCCAGACCTTTCCCTTCCAGATGATGGCAACGACGATAATGCCAACCCTGTCACAGAAGAGATTTTCTCCTCCTGGGCCCTTTTTATCTTGCTCTTCTTGCTAGGCTCTGCCCTATGGACCTCCTACTACTTGCAGCAACGACGCATCAGTAGTGTTCACGAAACGGTTCTATCTATCTTTTATGGTATGGTTGTGGGTTTGATTATTAGAGTATCACCAGGTCACTATATTCAGGATACTGTGACTTTCAACTCTTCTTATTTCTTCAATGTCTTGTTACCACCAATTATCTTGAACTCCGGGTTTGAGCTTAACCAGGCGAATTTCTTCAAAAACATTGGCTCCATCTTGGTATTTGCTATACCGGGTACGTTTATCTCTGCTGTGGTATTGGGAATAATTTTGTTTATTTGGACATCCCTTGGCTTAGAAGGCATTGATATCTCCTTCGTTGATGCATTGTCGGTCGGTGCTACTTTATCAGCTACTGACCCAGTCACGATCTTATCCATCTTCAATGCTTACAAGGTCGATCCAAAGTTATACACCATTATTCTTGGCGAGTCGTTGTTGAATGATGCAATCTCCATTGTCATGTTTGAAACCTGTCAAAAATTCCATGGAAAATCAGTGCAATTTTCATCCTTAATCCAAGGTATCGGTCTCTTTTTAATGACATTTAGTGTGTCTTTAGTCATTGGCCTTGTGGTGGGTATTATAGTTGCTTTGATTTTAAAGCACTCGCACATTAGAAGATACCCACAAACTGAAACTTGCTTGATTTTGTTATTTGCCTACGAATCATATTTTTTCTCTAATGGATGCCACATGTCTGGCATTGTTAGTTTGTTATTCTTTGGTATTACGTTAAAGCATTATGCTTACTACAATATGTCGAGAAGAACCCAAATTGCCACGAAATATATTTTCCAGTTTTTGGCCCAATTGTCAGAGAATTTCATCTTTATTTACTTGGGTTTGTCACTTTTCACTGAGGTTGAATTAGTCTACAAGCCACTCTTAATTATTGTTACTGGTATTTCCATTTGTATTGCTAGATGGTGTGCAGTGTTTCCATTATCCAGATTTGTCAATTTTATGGCCAGAGCCAGAGCCGGAACCAATGGTGGCGTTATCCAAGACGAAATCCCGTATCAATATCAAATGATGACCTTCTGGGCCGGTTTAAGAGGTGCAGTTGGTGTGGCTTTAGCCATGGGTATTCAAGGTGAGCACAAAAGCACGTTACTTGCTACAGTATTAGTTGTTGTGGTGTTAACTGTTATCATTTTTGGCGGTACTACATCAGGAATGTTGGAAATTTTAGGAATCAAAACCGGCTGTGTGGAAGAAGATGCTTCGGATGATGAATTTGACATTGAGACTTCAAGACCACCAATTTTGCCAACTTCGGCTACTCTGTACAGGAAGCATCAAAAAAATCCTTCCAATTCCGATATTGGTACTGTTGGTGCAGCTGCTGCTGCCGGCGCTGCTTTCTTCGGCAAAAATAATGACATTGATGGTGGTGGTTTCAAGTACAGCACTAACGTGTCAATGAGCCCGTATCTTGATAACGTTGATGTGGTCAAGTCAAGGAACTCCTCTTTGTCATCTGGTTTAAATAACAATTTTGTGCTAGATGATTTGACCGGTAGCAATACTGCTGCAAATAGCAAGATTAGGAAATCAGAAAACAACAATAACAGTAATAACAGCAACAACTATAATAATATGTTGCTTGATGATGATGAAGTGGCTAGTGAAGTGGGTGATATACCGCCACTTGCTGGTAATGCTGGCAGCAAGAATAATTTTGCCAGCAGTTCAAACTTGATTGGCACTAGTGTTAATAGCTCAGTGCTGCAATTGAATAATAATAACGACAATGAGAATACAAACAATAGTAACAATGGCTATGGAATGCATTTTGCTAATTTGTTGTCTCCTACTAATGATTCGTCAACGTGGTTTCATGAGTTTGATGAACAGGTCCTTAAGCCTGTGTTGTTGGACAATAATGGTAATCAAAGAAAAAGAAATAATAATTAGATTGATTTCAATTTGAAAGTTTTATGATGTGTTATGTTGGTTTTTTATATGATAGAATCAACCGGTTTTTTGATTTTGGGTGCTACTAGAAGAACTCGAAACTTTCAGCAATTAGGTCTTTTTTCTTTGGCTTCCTTTGATGATAGATCTCTGTGTTGTTAAAAGTCGTTTTATAGTTCATTATGCTTAATTTTTTTCTATCTTTTACTTTATTTTTGTACTTTTTTACATCGGTTCAGCCTTTTCAGTTTCCGCCCTTTTCCTTTACAAGGTTTATATATATTCAATTTTTCCATATTTAAGTTTACGCCCAGTAGCTTCTTGGCTCCGGCTCTCAGAGAGCATTGAATTTTAAATGGTGGTGTGTACGGAAAAGAATACTATTGCGTTTCTGATTCCCTATACAAACTTATATTTTAATAGACGTATAACTGTAAAGATACGTATAATTGTAAAGATTGCACCCTTTATCCTTATGTGTCTGTCTATTTGTCGACCAACTACCATCGGGCTTTGAAGAGCGTTTGAGTACAACGGTCATCTGATTTTCTGTCTGCACGGGTGTTTCCACAGCAAAAATCAAAAATAGGAAAAATAAAACAAAAAATGCCTTAATTGCTGTTTGATAGTTATCATGAGATTACCACCATTACAACTTTGACTCAACAATTTGTTGCCTTTATCAATTGGCAGCTGAGTATTCGCTTTTCTAGATTATAAATACTTGCCTCACAACTTTTACACATACCAGAATGTCGAAGCTACCTTCCAGTTTCGATGGCGCCGAGATCTCTGATCGGTAAGTGCTTTTCTTTTTGCCTCTTCTACAAAAAATGAGGATCAAAAAATGGGATTTTAGATCTTAGGATCTTTACTTCAAACCGCAATAAGATCCATACACGTCCTTCAGAAGCAACTGTCAAAATTTTGTCCATCGAGAGCCCCGATTACTAACTTTCCAAATTTAGCGACCTTCCATTCATTGACAGAGTCTACAAGCACTGTCGTGAACAACCAATCGTGCCCCTTGGCGCCCTTCTTACCACTGGGGCGGTCATCCTCGCTGCTAAAAGTCTTAGAGCAGGGCACCGTAAAGATGCACAAAAATGGTTCCGTTACAGAGTGGGATTCCAAGGTGCTACAATTGTTGCATTGGTGGTTGGTGGATATTATTACGGTACGGTGGATCCAAGTACCAAGAGGGCTAATGAGGATATATTGAAAGAAAAGGCCAAGTTGAGAGAAAGATTGTGGATTGAAGAGTTGGAAAGAAGAGATGCAGAGGCAAAGATGCGTAAAAGAAGAGCCGAATTGGCCAGGGCTAAGAAACTTGAGTTGGAGCAGAAGCAGCAGCAGCAGCAGCAGCAGAGCGCAAGCCTGGTAGAAGCACAAAGTGGCGAAGAGGAGAAGTGAGCTTTTTTGCGTTAAGGAAGTGAGTCGATGGAATTCGGAGTACATAATAGTTTTCTATGTTAAGCGTGTGTTGCAGCGGACTATCGAAAAAAAGTTTCGAATGTCTGTGATTTCTTGTATTTAATTGATTATGTCTATTTATTCATTCATTTTTTTTTTTCTTTTTTGTTTTGATTTTCTTTTCTGTTTTGATTTTCTTTTTCTATTTAATATTTTTCGTTTCACGGTTTTATAAATGGCATTTTACTATTTTTTCTAATCTTTACTGTAGCATGAGAGATGTACTTGTCATAAACATCCATCGACATATGCTGGGTGGTTTCGCATCGTCTCAAAAAGAAATTAAAGTTCATTCGGTGGAGTTATTAAGCAGTCTGGTGGGCATCACTTGGGTGGTGAAACTACTTAAAATTAGCTCATTCTAGAAGCTCCATCTCTGTTTTATCTAACTCTTATAAACAGGCGTCAGTTTTGACAATGCCTTCCTAGCTACAGATATTTACTCCAACACCCATGCAAATGAAACGATATCAGAACAAACATAAAGAATGAAAATACACGAAATGAGAAACAAAATAAACGAAACTAAACGTATAATAATTAAGAGTGGGTGTTTGTCTTTTTACTTTTATCTTTTTAGCTAACTAAAAGGAATAAAAATAAAATTAATTAAAAGAAGTAGAATAGAAAAAAAAAAGCAACTAAGAAAATATAAACAAAACAGATAAAAAATTAACAACGAAAGCATAAAAAAAAACAAGCAAAAAAATTCTACCATCTAATAAGCAAGGTAAATCTACACTGACTTGGTAACTTCATTCTTGCTGCTGTTTTCATCAGCTCTGCTGTCTTCATCATCAACGGCAGACAAGTCGACATCCAAGTCTTCGGCAACTCTTTGTTCGACATTCTTGATATCAGACAAACCGTAAACGGCAATAGCGATGATACCCAAGACACCAGAGAGACAAGAGAACACCATAGCGACAATACCTCTAGCGGTAAACCCTTCAGGCAATGGAGCAACTTGAACGTTTTCACCTTTCAAGTTGAGGAAATCTTCAGAGTTACCAGCAGCGTTACCTTCAACGGAAACACCACCCTTAGTACAAATTCTCTTGGAGTCATCGGTCAACTGTTGAAGAGGGTCATTTTGAATTTCTTCAGGGGCTTCAACCAAAACAAGGGCCAAACCTTGAGACAAATGCCATTCAATGTGACAATGGAAGTACCAAACACCTGGGTTGTCAGCCTTGAATCTAAGAACAAAACTGGATTGTGGTCTAACGTAAACAGTATCTCTCATCATTGGGTAATCTGGGAAGTGATCGTCTTCCTCAGGATTATATGGAACTGGCTCATCTTCATCGGTGTAATCCTCGCCTCTGTAAATGACTTGGAAAGCATGACCGTGAAGATGGAATGGATGTCTACCGGTATCATTGTTATTCAAGACAATGTCAACAACTTCGTCTTTCTTCAAGACAAAAGTATGGGTGTTGGAACCGTAAACTTCTGCGTTAGAAGCGTTTTTGCCAGCAGATAAAACAGTGTGCAAGGTTGGAACTTTTGGAGTAGTGTAAGTAATGTTGTTGAAAAAAGCGTAGTTAACACCGTTACCCAAGTTGTCCATAACAACATCAACACTAATAGTGTAGTCAGCATCGTCATACAATGGGACTTTTTCCAAAGGTTGCAAAAAGAAATCATCCAATTCACCGAATTCTTCATCTTCCAAATAGTATTGGTCAGCTCTGTCAGCATTAGAGTTGTAAACAATTTGGTTAGTGACGTTATGGGCTAAAGTACCTGGAGTATCCAACATAGTTTCATCAACAGCTTGCATAAAAGCGTAGTTCTTGGAAGTCTCACTCTTGGTCTTGACCAAGACAGTGTAACGTTGAGCAACAGTAATGTAGAGGACATCAGTGACGTTTGGAGCAACACGGATACCATCAACTTCAACAACTTCAAATTCATGGTCTTCCATGTAAAGGTATTGAGAAACAAAAGCACCAATGTTGACAATTCTCAACAAGTAAGTGGTGTTTGGCTTAACGTGCCAAGTACCGTTGAAGGTATCATTGAACAACAAGTTGTCTGGAATTGGTTCAGCACCAGTTGGGTTGTAAACGTTCAAGAAACTCTTATCCAAAACACCAGACATGGTATGGTACCATTCAGAAATAGTCAAAGTGAGTTCTTCATCATAATCCCAAAGTTTCTTGTCAGAATCATCATGAATAATAAAAGAACCTCTGAAACCATCACCATATTGACCCTTGGTGTGGGAGTGGTACCAGTAAGCACCAACTTGATCTGGAACAGTGAAATTGTACAACATAGATTCACCAGGTGGAATTGGACATTGAGTAACAAATTCAGGACCATCAAACTGAGTGGTTCCGTGCTGGAACATACCGTGAACGTGCAAAGAGGTGTTTTGGTCTGGCAATTGGTTGTTAACATAGATCAAGACTCTGTCACCTCTGTTAACGTTAATTTCTGGACATGGCCAAGCATTGTTGATACCAACAACAGTTCTGTTGTAACCGTCTGGAGAAGCAGTTACGTAAGTAACATTGAAATGGAAAGTTTTGGTTTCACCGGTAGAGTAACTGGTGTTGTGGTAACTCTTGTAGTTGGAGGAACCTTCAGTAAGGTTGTAGTCGGAGTTGTAGCCAAAAGTATCGTCAGCAGCAGCGACGAGGCCAACAAGACTCACAACAGTGAGCAAAAATGATGCTAGCTTGGTGCCAATCATCATTGCAAGTATTATTATGGCTAATAAGTCTTCACTTAAGTATAAAATTCCAAAAATAGGTTTTATACGTTGATTGAAGAGTTTATACTTTCTTCTCTGATGCCAATCCTTGATTAAGTATCAGTCGAGCAAATATAACCCAAAAGAATGCCAAAAGATGAAATGCGAGGGATAAGAAGCGATTAAAATATGCAAAAAAAAAAAGACT
>JXWR01004115.1_pt1 | contig 17748 bp, 6 predicted proteins | sample 315541 | NCBI WGS metagenome assembly JXWR01 (sample SAMN03273951, study PRJNA271842) | soil metagenome | isolation source: rice field ambient CO2 | place: India: CRRI Experimental farm Cuttack,Odisha-753006 | collected 2013-12-17
GGGATTTCTTGGTCCGGATGCAAGATTTTGAACTGATCCTTGACGAACCCCACCATATTGGTGTCTTTCAACAAATCGTAGACAAGTTTGGTGATAACTTGATCATCGTATAATAATTCTGATCCTAAGGATTCCACCAATGGGTAAATCAAGTGTCTGTCCAAAAATGGAATAATCTTGCCGGTCAAGTCATATTTACGAGCAACTTCAAGCTGTTCTTGCGTCAAGGATTGTTCATTAGTGTCACTCATTTTTGCTTATTTTATAATATTAGAGTTTGTTAATGAGTTTTAGTTTGCGGGTTCTCTTATTTTGAATTCAACACAACTTATCCAACCAACCCACTCAGTTCGGTCCTTCTATATTTTCATTCGCTTTTCCATTTTTCGCCAGTAAAAATTTTTTTTGCTTTTCTCTGGAAAAGAATGTTGGGATGTATAACATCATTGCACCATTGAAGATCACGTGATAATACGCGTAACTATATTTTTTTATCTATTTTCAACATTAATTAAATCAATAAATAAAGCAGCTTAATAATAATAATGCGCCAAAAGACATCTTTTGATTTGATCTACAAATGCATAGCACATTCGTTAATACCATGAGCAAAGCAGCAGAAGATTTCATAAACAAGACGCTTTTTGAAGAAAATGCACCGGTATGTTCTTTTTTTTTAAACCCATAATCTCTTTCAGTGTCTGTTGGTTGTATACCGGCCCCCCTGATAGATGGCGTGTGTGTGATACTTGATTTGTTTTGATTTACGTGTTTTCCATCATATCTTTGATCTTTCTGCAGTATTAAATACTGACAAAGCACAGGTAAACTACCGTTTGTTGAGCCGCGAATTGAAAATACACGTCAATGAGGCAAAACAATACCTCCAGCAGTTTTATACTACTCACAGCAAGCAAGTAACTCCATCTTATGTTCTTACAGGCAAGCCAAAAGATACTGAGTCAAATAAAATTGCCCTCTCTATCAGCATCGTTCCAGATGAGCAAAATTATAATACCAGCACCAATGCCGGGGCCAATGCAAAACCAGCAACCTCTCAAGAGATTGAAGCGTTACTCAATGAAACTAAAAACAAATACCAAACGCTAATCAGCTGTCATATTTACAGCCTCTCACCGCTGGAATCATTGTGGAGACTTTCTGAAATCATTAGCGGCATAGAAAGCAAACTAGAAGAAAAGTTCCCGATAGATAATAATAAAGAATCATGGGATACATGGGGCATAATTAAAAACCCGGAGCCAATACCTGATTTTGCTAACGTGCCTCAAGCTGTACCATCTTTATCTCGACCTCAAGCGCCTGCTAACGTCGCCCCACGACTCAACGATAACAGCAATAACCAAGACACAAAGACGCCGAAGGCTGAACCAAAAGTAGGCATTACTTCCAGATATGTCTCTCGTAAGCAGCAGCAACAAAAGCAACAACAACAAAATAAATCGGATTCTGTTATTTCTGCGCTTAATAAAAGTACAACCAAGGGCCCAACACGATCAAAGACATCAGACACTGCCAGCAACATTAAGGCTGAACCAGAAAATGGTGGTTCAATACGTGATATCAAGAGATCTTCGACTGATCCTCAATCTACCGCCTCAGCCTCGCCAGTGCCGGCTGAAGCGCCAGCCAAAGCAGCAACACCGTCGTATCGTTATGTTTCCAGAAAAGCACAAAAAAATCAACCAGTGGAAAAAGTGGTTATTTCTCATGGTGGTTCAGTGAAACCTGAAGAAGACGAGGAAATTGAAGATATTGAAACATTCAAACAAAGAAAAGTTAAAGAAGAACAACAAAGGAAAGAATTGGAGAGCTTATTTGATGATGATGAGGAGGAGGAAGATGGGAATTTTGGTGATGAGGATGTAGAAATGGCTGCCGCGGATGCTGATACGGAAGTGGAATATAGCAAGAATAACGATAATGGTAATATTGAGCCAATAAGTATAAGTACAGACACAACGGAGTTGAATTACACTAAGCAGGCAATAAGTGTGCCTTCCAAGTCAGAAGGTGACTCAGTGCAAGAGATTCTGCAGATTCCTGAAGAGGAGCAGGCGCCTGAAGAAGAACTCCAGAGCTACGTTGATGAAGATGGCTATTTGGTCAGTAAAAAAGTTAACAATACGGCAAAGAAATCTAGTCCGCCGGCTTCTACAACTAAGACTGGTTCGGTACCTAAGCCAAAATCAAGACCATTATCAACGACAAATGACAAGGGTAAGAAAAAACAAAAGCAGTCTTCATTGCTTAGCTTTTTCAACAAAAAATAGGCAATCTGTGTATGTGATAACATAATATATATATGATTACTTGAGCTTTTCTAATGCAATCTGTAAATCGTCAAGATAGTATGGCAATGTAGCATTCTGCTGCGACGATGATGATGATATAGGCGATATTGATGTCTCGTCAAAAGAATCCAAAATTTCATTAGGATCAAATGGTAAATTTTTCGGTCTGTAAGTCGGATCCATCTTTAATTTCCAGTAAACACTCCAATGGAATTGCGCATTTTGAGGAATTTTTCTGGGACGGCCCAAGTTGGGTAAGTAATAGGATTTCCATCTAGCAGTACTGTCTTCAATGTTTGTTCTGAGAGGAAGAATCTCTCCCAACCACCATAAAAATGTTGACAAAATTGAGTCAGTGTTTCTACAAGTTGGTCTTTCTTGAGGAAGTGAACTCTGAAACCAGCTGAAAATGAGTTTTACTAGTTTTGTAAACCAACTTTCTTCGTCGAATACTAATAAATCATGCTTACACGAAAGGATATCAAACAGTGAGTTGGTGTTTTTTCCAAGGCGATCGAGTTCCGTTCCTTTGAATTTGACACCAAAGAGCAATGCTTCAGAAACAACCCATTTCAATGGTATGTTTGACAAAGCATTTCCTTGATGATCTAGACCCCACCCACCGCCAACGTCAGAATGGTCTCCGCAAAACCACTTTTCAACGAAATCGTCGGAATTTGCAGAGCCACAAGTCTGTTGATGTGAGCTTGAAGTACTACTAACAAATGACGATTGCGTCTCTGTGAAAAGCAAGTCCGGCAAGCTCTTGATTCTTCTATCTTGATTGGACGCTAGGTCATTGGTACTGAAAAGACTTGCTGGCTCAGATTTTAGCATTGGATTACTAACATTACATAAACGGTCATCGCCAACTTTCTCGTAAGGACCATTTTGTATGAAAAAATTAGGACAATAAGTGTAAGGTGTAAAAAGACATTGCTTGAATTTTCCCCTTCTCTCATCAATGCTGACAGCGTGTCTTACATGTTTAATTCCCTTGGTTCTTGAGGTATATGGGAACATTCGATCACGGATAATGCCGACACTGTTGATAGAATCCCATAGTCCCATAAAATGCACGTCAGTATTTTTTCTGGAAAAAGTTCTTTTGAATTCATTGACCAATGTGGTTTCGTCACCAAATACGCCTATAGATTCGTTATACTCCCAAGAAATATAGCATTGGTATGCAAGGTCTACCAAATTCTCGTTACCTCTTTTTAAGAGTCCCACCTTCTCGATCATTCCAGCTATAGCTCTAGCGGTGAATGCACCGCGGCTAATGGTAAGGTTAATTTCTGTTTTTTTTTATTTTTTTTTTTTTTGGGAGGCAAAATCACAAAATACAGAGGTTTGATATAATTACCTAAATCCAATTAAATAAATTCTATCACCATCTTTGTAGCACCTTGCGAGAAAGGTGTAGGCGTCTATAATTTGGGACTTCATTGAAAAAGCGATCATAGCATCCAAGCCATCTCTGATCGATGAGAAGAGGTTTGTGGAAACCCTTGGGTTTGCTCCAATTCCAGCTGCACGCCAAACAATTTAGTTAGTAAGTCACTCAGATGGATTAAGCAAGGAACAGAAGTGAAACATGTAAGTTTGGTGAATAATATACGGACGTTGGTAGTAGCAAAGCTGGGTTTCGTCATCTTTCCATAGCATTCTGTAAAATGACAAAACATTGGTAAAAGGCTTGGGGCCAAACTCGCAATTCGTGCCATCGAGACACATCACGATGTTTTTGCCATTGCCGTTTCCACTACCATTGCCAACTTGCCATTGGTGGTCATGGGAGTTACCAGCATCAAGAACATCATCGCTTTCAACATGGCGGTGTGGAAAGCTATTGCTGTAGGAAGGGGCGCACCCGAGAGAAGAGTTGCTCATCGGGAGGAAAGCACTACAGCGCTAATGCCACCTCGCCAGAAGTATTACAGCACACACATCACAATATCACCAATAACTTGCCAATCAGCAAGGAAAGGTCATTTTAGAAACGAAAAGAATAGCTAGCTGTCCAGCAACAGTAACGGACAGAAGCGCCCAACGTGAAACGCACCACAAACCCTCGGGCCATGATGCGTGCATTTAGCAGTTGCTGCCGGGCCCCTAATGATTGGCTGTGACTGTGGCACTAACTATGATGATGACAGCAGTAATAATAACAGTAATGGTAATAATAATAGTAACAGTACTTGTTGCTGATTTTCCGAGGGAAAATGATGTCAGCTGCACGTCGGGCACAGCAGAAATCCGAGGGTGCGTTGACAGCTCCAGTAGCCGCTAATGCGCACGCCCGCTGACACCGAGGGGTAATGATGCAACCGGCCCTGCCATGCTTGCTAAGTTCATAGCTGATGTTTGCTCTCTGTCCCTATATAAAACTCCCTTTGCTCCAGACTGACCTATGGGGAACCAGCAGTATATAATTTTGAGCTCCTGCTTCCTTTTAACTCAATTCATTTCACCCTTGTTTTTTTTCTCTTTCTTTGGTGCTTAATTTTATACTATCTTTTATCCTTTTTTTTTTTTTGACTTCACTAAAAACCTATCATCAACTACTATTGCTGGTGCGACAATTAATACTGACATTAGACTTAAACAATCACAATAATTTTTTCGTTTTAAAATGGCTAACTACTTGAACAAATACTTTTTTACTGGTGCTTTCCTTGGTGGTGGCTCCGTTTATTTTTTTGAAAAGAACCAGCAAGCTAAGAGAGCTGACTTGTGGAACAAGCAATACAAGAAAAATGACGATGTTGAGCTTGCATTGAAGAACAAAGCTGCTAACCTTGGCCATGATTTTAGAGCTCAAGCTGGTCAAGCTGGCGAAAGAACGAAAGAATATGCCCAAGATGCTACTGACAAGACCAGAGAGGTGGCAAGAGAGTCTGCTCACGATGCTAAACACTCCGTGCTTGATGGTGTTTATGGTGTGAAGAATGCTGTTGTTCATACTGCTGAATACACCAAAGACCAACTCGCTCAGGAAAGAGACCAAGCTCGTAGAGAAGCTGATCGCAAGTTAGAAGAAGCAAAAAAAACTAAAAATGGCTGGTTCAATTGGGGCCAACAGAAAGCTGATGAAGCCAAAAACCAAGCTGATTACCACGCATCCAACCTCAGCTCAAAAGCTCAAGACTACAAACATGATGCTAACAAGTCGTTGGATGGCTTGAATAAGCAAGCGCAAGAAACAAAAGGCTCTTGGTTTGGCTGGGGTGAAAAGAAGACTGATGAAGCTAAAGACCAACTCGATGAATCCAAAAAATACTTGCAAAATAGAGCCGGTGATGCTAAACAACAAGCTCAAGAAAGTAAGAGCTCGTGGTTCAACTGGGGTTCCAAGAAATCCGAAGAGGCTCAAGACGCCATCAACAACAAGTACGATAAATTCCAAAATGAATTGAACAAGTCCCAAAATGATAATCTTGACTATGTGAAGCACAACATTGACCATGGTGTCGACAAGGTCAAGAGAGGTGCTGATGACTTGGGATTGTGGTCCAAGAGACAAGTGGATGACAGCAGATTTGTTGGCAAGAACCTCAGTGAAGAAGAATTGGCCAGAATCAACAAAAAAGGCCTCAGTGGATGGGGCGAAAGTGCTGCTCAGTTTGCTGCTGATGAGTACGACGAGTCCAAAGGTAGAAAATAAGTCAGGTTGATATCAGTTGACCATACATTTCCTATTTACGTTTTTACGATCTCTGTTGGTGTATTTTAAAACTCAATGATTTTTTATAATATTTTTATATTCTTTTTTTCAAGTTTATTCTTTTTAATTTTTTTCTTTTTTAAGCCGTTCTACTATTCCAGTTGGCTTTACCTATTGTAGCAAGATCTAAATTGCTGGATTATTTCTCGAAAAAGCTATATAATATAGGCGAGTTAAAGTTCAATAAAGATTAAATCTATAGCTCGAGTCTTGTTTTTGTATTTATAATAAGGGCAGCTGCCGTTGAAATTGCAAGTTTATCAACTGAGCTTAACGGAGATAACGACCCTGTTTTAGTACCGACATATATGCGCAACAGATGGCACCGGCATACATTGACTTGGGGAGCTTAAAGGCAGTAATTAATAACCTTCGGACTTCAGACTGTCAGTAACTAAATGTCAATACTTCTTACTTTGCAAACACCATAAGACCAGCGCCTCGGCTTGTTAAATCATTGGACAGACTATACTAATATTTTACACGCATAACCTACAACGGACTTATCGCACAGTCGTGTAGCAGGAAAAAAAAAAAAAAAAGTGAGAATCCAGTCACAAATCTAGAAGCCGCGGCTTGCCACAGCAATAAAAAAAAAATAAGAATGTCGGGGAGATAGCAATCCCAAACCCATACACAGACAGTGTGCTCTTGCTTATCTCGCTGTCAAACTAGTCTAGGCCGCCCCATCAGCTTTTGGGCAAGTGCTCGTTGCCATCTTCAGACCTTGTTTAACCTAGGTTTACTGCTTATATATCCGTTCGGCTGCCCCTTAACCATACTCCCATATTGCTTGCTTCTTACTCTTTTCCTTTCTCTCTCTCACTCTCTCTCTCCTTCTCTCACTCTCCCTACTTGCCTTTATCATCCCCATGTTGATATAAAAACTATACCCAGCTCCTTTTAATCAAAAATAATTTTTTGGGAAGGCACTGCTATCCAGCCTCAACAATTAACATTGCATATCAAATCAAATACGCTCTGCGCTCAATACCCAACATGACGTTTGAGACCAAACAGCCAGCCTCTATCACTGTCACAGAGACCCTGCCCCTTCTCGCAGACTCAAACGATAACAGTGGCAATAACAACGACTATGAAAGCCCCGCCGCAAATCCATTACTCCAAGAGGAGGAAGCAGAAGAGGAAGAGGAGGAAAACTATTACATTCGTCTTTCAGAATCGCGCATAGTTCAGCATAAGAAAGCAAATTTATTTAAGATATATGTGGTTTCACTTCTATATTTTGTCAGTTTTTCTTCATCCACTTCATCAATTCTCATATTGACGATTAGCAAGATTTGCCAAGATATATGTTCGTATAAACCACTGGATAGCGCTCCACTGCTGCCGTTGTTTGAAGCCATGAACCATACTACATTTAGAAACTCAAATTGTGACTCTAATAAGGCACAATCAATTAATAGTTCAATGCAGTCTATGATCATGTTTGCCAGTGCCTTAGTTAATATTGCTGTGGCCGGTAAAGTTGGTCAGCTTTCTGATAAGCACGGGAGAAAGGTTATGTTGATTTTATGCTTTCTGGTGTTCTTTGTTTCTCGATGTTTGATTGCATTATTGTTGTCACCATTACTCAAATTCAGCGTGTGGCTATTCATCGGTTTCAACCTACTAGAGTCTTTGTCTGGGGGAATTAAGTCCATGTTGGGAATTTTTAGGAGTTATGTCATTGATCTTGTTGAACCTGGTGAGAGAATTTCTGCTTTGAGTATCATGTTGGGTACTATGTTTTTTGGTTTTGCTGCTGGTCCGTTAATCAATAGTCTGGTTAACAAACTTTCTGGTGGAAATGATTTTGCTGCAGTTTTTGTTTCTCTCACTGGAATCCTAATAGCTGGTCTATTTTTGGTCTTTTGTGTCCCAGAAACGCATTTCACTCATAATAAAAGATTAGAGCACCAACATCAACATCAACAGCAAGAAAATAACAGCAATGAGATGACTATTTTTGGATCCATTTTCAAAGTTTTTTCATCTTTGAAGCTATTCTGGATCCGCAAAACCCCATTGAATCCAAAACCACTCAAGAAGAGGCTTAGCGTCATCTGCTTACTTGCCATTGACTTGATAACTAACAGCTCGATGATCGCAACAGCTGCAACAGTCATTTTGTATTGCACTTTGAAATTCAAATGGGATACAGTTCAAATCAGCTATTTGGTTTCATACCTTGGCGTGGTGAGAACCCTTCAATCATTCATCATCATTCCAACATACATGAGATTTATGAAATCTAGAGGATACTTGACTCCAGAAGATGATCACAAGGAATCATTAACCACAATTGATCTTTTGAATATGAGATTTGCTACCGCCTGCAGTTTAATAGAAGCAGTGCTTTTAGTGTCGGCTAAGGGACCTGCATGGATTTACGCTGCTGTATCGATTGGTTCATTCTCAACGATAAATCCATCCACTATTCATTCTAGTATTGTGAAACTTTGTCATGAAAATGTGGTTGGCAAGCCTGGCTCAAGAGACTCCAAAATTGGTGAGCTATTTGGCGCAATAAGTTTGGTTGAAAACTTGTCTGTTATGTTTATCAGCAGTACGGTTATCATGGTATTTTCCAAAACGGCATCAGTACGAGCAAACACTTGCTTTGTTGTTGTCGCTCTGTTGATGACTATTGCTGGGGTCTTAACTTGGTTTGTGTCTTCTGAAAATGTAAAGGACCAGTTTGCGGAAGAAGAAGTTGCTGATGAGTCCCGGTATTGAGTTGTTTTTATTATTTTTATTACTATCCTCTCTTTTTAGATTATGTGTTTAATTCATAGATTTGTAAACATTATATATTACCCTTTACTTTGCAATCATATCATCATTGTAGTATACTTGCAACTCACTCATATTTGGGCCGTTGGCCCACAACTTCTGCAGTCCGTACTTTCGCCGTTTTGAGGCGGAGTGACAGTCTTTTTGGATATGATAGAGCCATGGATTAAGCGCCGAGGGCGGAGCGCTAAAGCACGCGAAGGAAAAATTACTTTTGAAACAAGCAGTGTTTGTATACAAGAAGTAACTCACAATATATACAATATCAAGATATGCTGGCGACTAAGTTGCTCTTCTCAACTACTTCCCATCATAGTTATTTTATATAACCATGAATTGAATAAAAGAAATTACTATTGGAGGACTTAATACTAAAGAAGGAGGTATTAATTATGAATTAAAATTGGGCCATAAAGCAGAACGAAAAGGGATAGTCAAAAATATATATACAAAAAGAGAAATAAATTTTAATTTATAAATAATTCTATCAGCTCAAAACTCAAAAGTAAATAAACAAAAAAAAAGAAAAAAAAGGAAAAATAATAATATTCTATCAGAAGCAAACCAAAACAGCTGTTTCTGCTATTGTGATCAAACTTCAAAGTCTTGTTCCGTAATGTTAGACCGGTCACACATGTCTCTGAAGATAGTGTCAGTCTGCTTGAACAAGTTGATTGGAGTATTAAATTCACTAAGAGTACCTTTGTCCAACACCATAATCTTGTCGAACTTTAAAATGGTATGCAATCTGTGGGCAATACACAAAATGGTGCAGTGACTGAATTCATTTCTGATGGTATTGTTAATGTTCGCATCAGTTTCATAGTCCACAGAAGAAGTTGCTTCATCTAAAATCAAGATCTTAGCGTCAATCACCAAAGCTCTAGCCAACGCCAAAAGCTGCTTTTCACCCAATGAGAAGTTATCACCATTTTCTTCAACTTGCTGGTCCAAATGGAATTTGTGTAATGACTCGAAGTTCTCAGTGTCTGATGTATCACGCTTCTGCTGTTTGACTGTAGGCAAGATATCGATATCAATCAATCCAGATCTTCTTAAGGCATCCCACAACTTTTCATCGGTGTGTTTCTTGAATGGGTCCAAGTTGCTTCTGATTGTACCCTTGAACAACACTGGGTCTTGTGGAATAATGCAAAGCTTTGATCTCAAATCATACAAGCCAAGCAGAGAAATATCAACACCATCAATGGAGATAGCACCACGGTCAAGTTCAGAAAGTCTGTACAAAGCGGTCATAAGAGATGATTTACCAGCACCGGTTCTACCACAGATACCAATCTTTTCGCCAGGCTTAACTTCAAAAGATAAGTCCTTTAAGACAAGCGGCAAATTTCGTCTGTATCTCATGTCAACATTTTTGAACTCAATAGCACCGTTTTGGGGCCATTCTGGTGAAGGCTTTGTCTCTGGCTTTTCGTATGGTGCTTCTTGAGGTAAGTCCAAAACATAGGAAATCATTCTCTCAGCACTATTCATTTCATTTTCCACCTTAGTGACACTTCTAATAACAAGAGAAAGAAGACCAACAAGCTGCAAGACGTAAGAAAGGACCAAACCACTTGATGCGGCACTAATATGGAATTGGCCTGTCACACAAAGCAAGGAGACGAGCAAAATAACTACAAAACCAATGATTTGGTAGTTGGTTCCCAAAAATCTTAATGCCGCAACATTAAGATAGCCGGCTTCATTCATTGTGTCAATATTCTTATCATTTTTCTTGATAAAATCAGATTGGGCATTATATGCTTTAATAGTGTTAACACCATTCAAACATTCGCTAAAGGTATTAAACACAAATGATCTGTTAACAGCGTCCAATCTTTTGAGCTCTCTTGCACTAGCCTGATAAAATGACGCCAAAGATATAAATATCATTCCCAAAACTGGAGCAGCAATAAGAATATAAGGCATATAAGTGCAACACAAAATCAAAACACCAATAATAGTTGCAGCACAGTAGGTAAGAAGACTCAACTGTTCATTCATTTCATTGTCTAAAGCGTCAGTGTCTTTGGTGAAACGGTTTAAGATTCTTCCAGTTGGAGTAGTGTCCATGAAAGATATTGGGGTATAAAGTAAATTCTTCACAGCTTTGAGGTTGAGGTTCTTGGACGAGGTGGTGGAGATAAATGCTATTATTCCAAACTCACCAACAGTAAATAGAAGCATCACTGCCCCAAGCATCACATAAATACCAACATAAAATCCGGTAGATTTGCCTTCAAATCTTTTGTCAACCCAAAAAGATAACCAAGTGTTGGTGAACAACTGCAAGAAAGTGGCAAGAGTAATTCCCACAAAAAGAACTACTACCATAGGAGCAGTGGCTCTACCAAAGGCTGCGGTAAGATAGTTTTTGTAAACTAACCACGAGAGTTTGTTTTCAGCTTTTTCTTCTTTCCCGGTCAAGTTGCCACTACTTGATCTATTTTGATACTCGCTTTCCAGCTCCTCTTCGCTGGTCCACATTTCAGTCTCTTTTCTATACTTGCTATCGCTCTTGTTATGTTGGATTGCTGAAACTTTTTCTAGAACCAGCTCTTTGCCCACTGTTATGTCATCTGCATCTTCATCGTCTTTGGGGCCAATCTCTTCAATTTCATTAAAATCTTCTTTTTCCATCTCTTCTTCCAATTGATGACTAAACTCCATTAACCTAGCAAAGTCTTCATTCAGCTCTTGTAGTTGCTCAAGAGTACCAACAACTGCTTCACCTTGATTGTTTAAGAAAATAATACGATCAGCTTGGTTAATCAAACTCAATTGGTGAGTGGCCAAAACTCTGGTTTTGTTCTTGAGCAAACCCAAGAAACAATTATCAACAATATGCTTTCCGACTCTAGCATCAACAGCGCTCAACACATCATCAAACAAAACAATTTCTCTGTTATTATACACAGCTCTAGCAAGATTGATACGAGCTTTTTGTCCACCTGATAAAGTAATCCCTTTTTCACCGACCTCGGTTAAATCACCAGCTGGCAACATTGACAAATCAGCATCCAAAGCACAGGCATGGATAACTTGATGATACCATATAGCATCATATTGTTGACCAAACACCACATTTTCCTTCACAGTAGCATTTTGAACCCATGGATAACCGCACAAAAGCAAAGAATCGTTAACTTGCAAAACACCGGCCTTTTTTGGCATAAAACCAGCAACCGCATTCAAGAGAGAGCTCTTCCCAGATCCAATAGAGCCAGTGACAATTACAAACTCGCCTTTTTCAATTTCGAAGTTGAGGTTATGTAGACCAGTAAAAGAGGATGGATCCACTACAGTGCCACTCACTCTGGAAAGGGAATGGGCTAAAGCGGTAGTGGTTGAAAAAGGTTCTGACAGTTCTTCCTGAGAATTGTTATTGTCAGCAGGCATAGAATTTGCATCATCTTGTTCTTTGGCTTCAATTGCATCCCACTTGAACTCTGCACCTTTGACTTGAATAGCTTTGGAATTATCGAGGTTAAATCCAAGGTTGAGCTTTTCTTGTTTTTCAACATCTGGTGGGGTATCCTTGTGTTCGCTGGCTTTCAAAAAATCAGCAATTCTGTTCAAGCCAACATAAGCGTCAAAGCCGTAACCTAAGGCCATAGGAACCAAAACAATATGCTCGGTCAAAAGTGAGAAAAGCGATAAGGAGGAGAAAATATCACCAGCGGTTCTGTTCGGACTGACTGCATTCATAACTAAGAAAGAGAAAAGTGGACAAAGAATAGGCAACACAACGGCCATTGCCAAGAAGAAAGATCTGATAAAATGTAAGTGGAAAGTATGTTTCATTTCTATTTCACGATGCTCTCTAATTTTTTGATGGTATGGTCTTTCCCAAGCATAGTACTTAATCATCTTCATTGAGTTGACCACTTCACTAATCAAACTGACTCTTTGATCGGTATGAACTGATGCTTTTTCTCTTATTTTGATACTGATGGTTGACATGTAACTAATCAACGAAATCATGGAAATGAAAACCCCAATGCCAACGAGGGCTGCAACGCCAATGTTTACCACCAATAGCGTAATGGTGATAACGATTGGGAAAATTATGGTCATCAAAACCGGTTGCAATGAAATTGCCATATCTATTCTTGACAAATCAGCGCCCATAAGAGACGTGATTTTACCATTTGAGAAACGTTGTCTACCTTTACCATCAATTCTAAATGATTTTTCCAATAATGCTTTGGTAAAAATTGCTCTAGCTTCTAAACCACAAACGGTGGATAAGTTCACATAATGGGTATTAGCAACACCAACCACCAATGTGAGGAATGCTTGGCCAATACAGTAACCGATACCTTTTCCCAAAGGTGTATTTGCATGAGTAGCTTTGAGAGATATGAAGTTCACTAGTAGCTTGGTGAGCAATGGCACCAAACTGGAACCAACGTCATACGATAGTTTCAAAAAAACAGATATTGAGTATTTCCACTTGAAAGTCAAAAATAAGGCCAATGGCAAAGTGACTTTGGTAAATGCTGCTTCGTCTAATTCTTCTTCAGAAATATTTGGGTTAGCCTTTTTTGCCTTGGCCCTATTTTTTGCGGTTTGTTTCTCAATATGATGTATGAAAGTGTTGTACAAGTTGTTAACTTTCACGCCTTCGTGCAATGTCCACAAATCCTCGTTTTGCAAAGTTCTCTTGTATCCAATGCGCATTAGAGGAATAAGCCACCAGAAAAAGATGTATGACAACGGGCGCTTTAGCGATTCAGGACATGGTTTCTTTTCGGACTTGTCAGGAATTGGGGGAACTCTTTTGCGCAAAACAGGAGTAAGAAGATGCCTTTGTAATTGGGGCACCGCAAGAGCAGCTTTTTCTGGGTCATTATTGCTAAAAGAATCTGTGAAGCGGTCGGTGGACCCGGCGGTCATTGAGGAATCAGTCGTGTTTTCTTTCATTGAGTATTTGGAGTTCTTGTGAATGCTCAAAAATAGGCAAAAAAAAAACAAAAAACAAAAAAACTTGACCTTAAAGCTTTCCAAACACCGGAAAAACAGCTGCTTTGTGGGATAAACATAGGCAAACAGGAATGGTTTGTTTATTTATATCGTAACTGCGTTTATTAGCATATCAATAGAGGGTTGAAGATGGACATGATGACCGCACATATGGCATGCGTAAGGCGGCATGGCTTGGTTGCAGCGGTTTCCTAAACAAATGGTTCTTTCTCTGACGTTTTCACCAATTTGGTTGTTGAGGTTCTTTGTCGCACTCTGTGAAAAACAAAATCATATGCCAAGTGGACGGTACAAAGGTATTGCTTGTGGTTACTGTATGTGGCTAGTAGTAGCAAGACTTACTAGGATTAGAAAAAAGATCATTGTCAACATTGCAGCGAGCAATCAAGATGCAGCATACAAGCAAACGACCAAATGTTTTCTACGTGCTTACTGGAAAGTAAACAAATATGTTTTGTTAGTATAGCAATAAAAGCAAGTGGAAGATTTGGAATTTTTTTCAACGCAGCAGAAAGACGAAACGATGCTATGCTAGTTTATAATCCTATCTCAGATGCAGACTTTTTGCTATAACAACGACTGAGAACTGAGTTATTTTTTTTTTTTTTTTGCAATTCGAACATTCTATCTGCTGGCTTTAACTTTATTTTCCGTTATGGCTAAAGAGAGAAACAGTGGTGGAGACCAGCTCTAGAGCCGCCGCTCGTAGAGCCGCTTCTAGCGGACGCGGTGAAAGTTAATCATGAAAAAGAGTTACTTTGCAACCAGGGATCCACAATTTGAATCTTCTTGTTTGAGAAATGTACTCAGAAAATTTTTGAGGGTGGAGTGTGGGATGCATTAATTTGCCAAGTTATAAGTGATGGTAATTTTGGATCCCATGAAGCTCGCACATTATATATGACGATTGGTCAGCATATCCATGTTCGAGATGCCGATCGGCAAAACATGTCACAACGTCCAAGCGTTAGCGATGGCGGCCGTCGTGTGACAAAATGCGGAAATCGCGTATTCCGCGGGGCTAAGGCGGCACTGAGGCAGGCCAAAGTTCTCGGAGACACACACCCTATGGGGGAGGGTTTGTAATTGTAGTTGTTTAAACTATCACGAATTAGTCTGAACTAGTCTAAATTTTTCGTAAGACATGTCCGCCAAAAAAAAGTCCAAAATTGTGGAATATATTGCTAATTGCTGTTTAGTGCCCTTAACACCTGAGATTGTCGTGCCTATATTTTCCAAAAGTACGGTGGCGCAAAGGGTAGAGTCAAACAAACTTTTCTAGCACAGCGTCAACTATCGTTGATTTCTCATCATTTCTACACCCTCCCAGTAAATGCCGCTGTTTAGCTCCATGAACATGCGTGTACTGTACTGACTTGTTGACATTTGATTATGTTTATGATGCTGTGCTGTTGCGGTGTGCTACTTAGACAAAATTGGGTAACGATGCAATTATACGACGGCCGATACATCTACAAATCTACCCCTGCACGGTTATGCATCTGCTCGTGTTTATCATATGGATCACGTGGCCAATACGACGCCGCAGTTTCCAGAACAATTTTTTTTTCTGACTTCTCGATATATATATATATCGAACTTCTTATACATGGTCGCGTGCTCAACCCGTTCGGGATGGTGCTGTGAGAACATATACAGTTCTGGTCATCAATACAACATAGCTTCCTTGCACGCAACTCTGGAGTCGATGATGAGCCCATTGCAGTAATGTGGTGTTTCCCTAAACAGTCGTACGGCCCCCAATTGACTTTTCCATTAGATTGCTTGGCAGCATGTGAGTATAATAGGGAGGTCGGGATGTCAAATTAACCTCATCGCTGTTTACAAGTGATACTCGTAGCGCAACCTTTGTTCCGTAGTTTACTTTAAGCTCTTCATCTGCTAGTGAAGCTATGCGGACAATCAAATGCTAAGCGCCAAGTATTAAGCGCCGACAGCGACGCGCTTTGGGTTCCGTGAACTTCCCAGTACTGGTGTACCGATCGATGTCGAGAGGCAGGATAAACGCTGTTATCGTATACATTGAGTGCATTGAATGGAATGCTGGTGCGATGGGATAGGGATCAAACAATCTGTGAGTCGATCGCGGCGGCGGATATTTAAAATATATTACATCGAGTTTGTAAACAAAAGAAAACCCCCAACTATAATTCCCAAATGGCTAGAGATGTCAAAGGAAAATAAAATAATCAATCAAGTTAAAGCTGTTGTTGATGTTGTCCCCCGTTACGCTGGACCGATCTCACATGTCACGCCGAAATTGTCGAGGCAAATGCCCGGTGTTAATGACTGTTTTCTGAGTATAGCTCTTTTTACGAAGCCGATATTGCCACTTGGGAGTTCCTGGGCTTTATTGATGAAATTTTAAGTTACTAGAAAAAATCGTGGAGCTGGCAGAGCATCTATTCCAAGATTCATATATCAGTTTATGTATATACAGAAGGAAGCAACAAATATTTATATTCGTATCATGAGATCTGCTATACAGGTTCAGCAAACAATTTTGGTCCATCACAGGTAAAGCCACAAAGAATATAGAGTGCCATTCCTCAGTAAGCTTTCTCATTTGCAGACTTACTGGCCGAAGTAATTACCTCAGTGCTATTCGTTTTTCAATTCTGCATATAAGCTATTGTTTGAGACGGTCGATGCCATCGATGATCGCGCTGTGCTATTTTTGGTAAAGCTCCAGTGCATATATGCATTCTCCGGAATGAAGATACGAATATCAAAACTACACCTATAATGTTGCAGGAATGCCTTTTTATTTACCACTCATAAAGGTACTTACATGCGACCGTATATTGTACAGGAATTTTCGTAATGTATGAGTCTTCCTTTTTCCTGGTGGATTCATCCAAGAACGTCCAAGAGCATCCATCTAGAGACTGTTCTTAGCCGTCCTTAACATGAAAATACATCATCAAGAGCACTAAATGGCAGCTGGCCAAGAATTCAAGAACAACTAGACAACCAAGAATACCAAGAATACCAAGAAACGTCATATATTCTAACACTTTTTTTGCACTTTTGTTTTTATGCACTATGGAGCGTACCAGAAAACAGCACTAAAATAATGTTGCAAAAAAATGGTGCCGCGGCGTCCTCAATGTCCAGCATGAACCAACTGCAGTCTAAATTTTAACTAGCCAACTAGCTAACAAAACAGCAACAGTAATCGACAAGACGAACTCCTCTAGCAAAGGATACTACATATCCTCATTCTTGAACGCTCACTCAACGACAGAGGAGTTTTTAGTGTTCCGTTAACTGAAATTTACATCGCCTTATACTGACGCAATGAACAATGGCTTATTTTTGGAGTGACAAAAAAAAAATCAGTAAACGGAATTTTCAACTTGTACTCATGCAACTGTATGGCACTGATTTACTGTGGTTCACAATATTGTAATTTGGTGCCGAAGCAGACTGGCTGATAGGCATATCGACAGGAAATGTCTTTTTTATCATAGCTTGGACCGTTGGAATGATAAAAGCTCAGTTTTCAGGTATAAATAGAGAATGGGGTCTTCTTCTTTCTGAGGATGTAGGTTGTATTATTTATCTTATCATTATTAAAACAAAGCCAACAATAACAATCATTGCTTTTTTTTATTGACTTTTATTATCTCTGTTTATTGATTTTTTTTTAATTCTTGAATCATTTCAAATTCTTCGTTAGCATTACTTCAATTCTCCACTTTACAATCGCTGCTTTTTTTTCAAAATGCAATTCTCAAACACAATCTTGTTATCAGTTCTTGCTGCTTTGACTTCTGTCACCACTGCTGCACCAGTTGCCTCTACTTCTGAAAAATCTATCACCCCACCACAATTGTCTTTCCAAGTCGTTAGATACGGTTCCCAAAACAAAACATTATCCGGTATCGCTAAAGG
>JXWR01000220.1_pt1 | contig 17742 bp, 9 predicted proteins | sample 315541 | NCBI WGS metagenome assembly JXWR01 (sample SAMN03273951, study PRJNA271842) | soil metagenome | isolation source: rice field ambient CO2 | place: India: CRRI Experimental farm Cuttack,Odisha-753006 | collected 2013-12-17
TCTGAAGTGGGCTGAAGAAGAGCAGCTGTTAGGTTTGTGCTTTCAATAACTTTGTTCTCTTCAATTGTTTTTGGAGGAAATGGTTCATTGGCAAGAGTCTCTTCTAAACTAGGTGATGGGCGTTTATAGTTTTTCTTATCGTTGTAAGGTGACGAAGGAAATAAGTGGACACGAGCCATATTTTATTATTTTGGACCGGAGTTCTTGTATAAAAGGAAAAGCGATAAAGAACCAAGCCTTCAACTAAGCCTCGTGTATTTAAAAAAAAGAAAAGCAACAAAATTAGTGAGGCTTCAATAATGAGCACACAGTTTAGATGTTGATGGAATGCGAAAACTGAATTGAAGACAGAAACTGATCCTCAAGTGATGCCATATATGTAATTTTAGCGAGTCCATACACTGCTATCATTCACATTATTATCAAAATCACTAAAGCCTCCGCGACTACCATTATTGCTTTCATAGTCATCGTCACTATCTTCAAGCACGGTTGCATCATCGTCATAATCGCCAAAAACCCTTGCATCAGCACCAACTCCAACTCCAACTCCACCACCAAGCTCATCACTAGCTAATGCAACCCCACCGGTGCCAATTACTCCCTTTCTTTTATTGAACAGGAAAAACACATTGAATAGCAGCTTCACGTACTTTCGCATAGACATGTCGTAGAATAAACCATAATTGTCATCGTATGTGTTTAATAATGATTCCGGGTTACTTAATTCTTGGTCAATTAGTCTTTCAACTTGTTTTGTTAGCCAGTCCAACTTACGCTCTTTTCTGGCTTGTGCACGAGCTCGACTTGGGTCTGCACTGTTGCTATTTCCGCTATTCAAGAAGGTGCCTGAGGAGCTGTTGCTGCTGCTATTGTCTCGATACCTGCTTGCCAAGCTATTGCCTCTTTCAAGATCGTCATCGCCGTCACGGTAATCTTCGTCGTCATTCTCATTATCGCTGTCTGACTCTGTGTCCCAGAGCAAAAAATCCAAATCATCAAGATAAAATCTTTTCTTGGCGTTGTTGATTATTCTATTTTTCTTGTTACTGCTCAACAGCTGGATGAATATTGGGATAAGAATGAAATACGGGAGAATGTTGTTTATAGTTTGACCAACGCCAATCAAATTGATTGAATCGCCCAAAAATACTGCAAGCTGTGCTCTTTGGTATTTAGAGCCCGAGGCGGCGGCGGCCGCCGCTGCAGAGGTAGCAGAAGCAGCAATGGCAGAGGCGTTAGCACCTTCTTTATTGTTTGACAAAATTTGCTTGTTTAGCAAAGTTAAAAAGTTATAAGCTAATGGGATTGTGAGTCTGATGGCATAAGAAGAGTACCAAAGACACGATGATGGATTTGAATTCTTGTTGATCAACTTGTAAACTAAAAACACCTTTGTTTTTGATAACGAGATCAAGGAGGCAAAACACATGTAGCTCATAAAGATCAAAATCAATGCGGTAGTTACGTATGCATGGTTTATAAACACATTGAAAATGAAGATGTTGATTAGCGAGAATTTGGAATTATGGAAAATTTCCGAAGCAATGATGAATAATGATAAGACCAGAAGCAATAACACGAATATTTTCAAAGCAAATGGATTTAGGTAGTAATAGTACCAGAATTTTGATCTTGAAGATTTGAAAATGACATTGTTAACAAAATAGTTGACAGAAAATCTTGAATGGTTCTTGTTTGGAGCCCTAAATACCACAGAATGTAGACTTTTTGAAGCTCGGATATCTTGAATTTTGATTACCTTTTTAAGCAAATTGTAGTAGTTGTTTTCTTTGATTAAAAGATTGTAGAATGAGTCCTTGAAATTTTTCGTTACAGTGAGCAAAAATGCATCTGATAGCTGATTGTTCACTAGAACCAAATCTTGGTTAAACCTGTTGTTGTAATTGATAAGATTACTTTGCAAATTTACTGGTCCATTTTGGGAATAGTTTGCCGAAGGCGCGGCAGCACTGCCATTGCCGTGGTTATTTCTGTTTTTGTAGTTCACCAGATTGGCCATTGAGTTATACAAGTACTCTATCCATTGTCTGTGGTACTGGTTATGTTGCAAATCATGGATTGCATTCAAATTGTAAATCAAGGACACTACTTGTTTGTAGTTTGCCCTCGCGTCGTGATAATCTTCTTTAGCGTGCAATATTCTCAAATAGTAATGGTCCACCAAGCGGCGCTCGTTTAGACGAATCACCAACGAGTTCCAAAGTAAAGATTTGGGCAAATTGATCAAACCGTATCCCATGAACCAGATAGCAAGGATCAAAGAGTAACTGTGGGACAAGATAATGACAAGAGCTTTGATGGAGGAATAGGATAACCCGACGCTAAAGTAGACATAGACCAAGCCAAGCAAGCCAGCAACCAAGTAAGCCAGGTAGAACTTCAAGTTGTAAACAACAGAGTCCCACACACGCTTCTTGAATAGGAAGTTGTTGGATGAGTAGTAGCACTGGCATAATGGGAGCAAGAACCAAGTAAGAGAGAAACCAAGCCAGTAATTGACACGCCATAGATTGAAAACGAGTTTCTTGGAAGGCACATAGAAGAAGTTCGACCCCGAATTGTCGCTGGCAGAGTCTTCAGCCACGGTGGAAGAGACCAAGTCAATGGCAAGGAAGAAGACACTGGAAAATGGGATGCAGAGGGCTAGGAGAAGGACAAGTGACAAGATGGGCGGGTTGTTGAGAATGTTGCTGAACCTGTTGACGGAATAGAGGGCACAGAGCACACTCACAAGGAGGGCACAGAGCAAGCCTTGCCACATTGTGTCTGGATGTAGTATAGATTATGAGATGAGCTGCCACTAACGAGCTGTCAAATGCTCTGCCTTACCTTTGACAGATGTTGATGGCGATTTGTCGATGCTGCTTTCGGCCAATGGCCTGGGGCCCTGGCGCGCAGCTGCCGCTGCTGCGGGTAACTGCGTATGCACATATCGCCAACACTGTCAAAGCAGAACGAGAGAAAAAAAAAGGTGCAAGACAGCGTTCCAGGTTCCGTCTCGAGACAGCACCGCGGACAAAAACACTCCTGAGACAGAGACAATATTGGTACTTGTCTGTTGTTGCCACTGAAGAAGAGCACTACACTGCCTTTTTGCCAGCTACGCCAGCTACTTACAAACAACAATATAGATTCTCTTCTTCCGGCCAGCATCTACAATGTCCTCCGGAAGAAGCACTTCCACCTACTCCCACAACGGGTGCACTCGGTGCAAGAAGATGAAGATCAAGTGCGACGAGCGCCAGCCAACCTGCGGCGCTTGTGAGCGTAAGAAGACAACCTGTGTCTACGAGTTCCCCTTCGTCATCTACAACCCATACCAGAGCAAAAAGAAGAAAGCCGGAAAGGCTGCTAAAGACTCGCAGAGCAAGGTCTCCAAGGACGGTTCTTCCCAGCAGCACCACCAGCGCTACAAGCTCAAACCTGAAGACAAGCGCATTCTTCAAATCACCTTGCCCAGCGAGTTCAAGTTTGTTACTGAGCGCTTTGACGACGAGACTTCCAGTTCTAGCTCCACTGCTTCGCCCAAGACCGCAGAGTCCCAGGTGCAAACTTCGCCGCCGGCTAACGTCCCAGCTCCAGCGTCTTCACGAATCAATAAACAGTACGATTTGTTGAAATCCAATCCTGACATTGAGAATGCGTTTGGCCTGCAAATGAAGCTATCCGAGTCGAATTTGCACCTAAACGCTGCTAATGCTACTGGAGGAGGCAGTAAAAATATTAACATCAACAACAACAACGCTAACAGCGCTTTCAGCAACCACAGCATAAATGTCACTCAAGCTCCAGCTAACGCTCCAGTGCTTCCTAGTAGCGCTGTCGCCGCCCCCGCCAATACAAATCTAGACAGTATCAAAGTGAAAACAGAACCCCTGGATGTGGACTGGAACAGCGTCAAGCTCGAGGAGTTTGACTGGAACAACATGCTTTCCAGCGATGATTTGTTCCAGGAAACCTTGCGCATTGCACAAGGTGATGGCGGCGATACGGTAGCCTCGCTTGAAACTCAGCCGCTCCCAGAACTCATCTTCAATTTTTACACAGAAAACAATGTCAACTTTATGAGAAAGTATTTTGCTAAAGCTCAGCCAATTATTGATGCTCGCAAGTTAACCGCTGAAGATACAGAAATCCAGAATTTGATCTGGACTGCATTTATCAAAGGTAAAGCCCTTTCCAACCACTTGTTTGTCGATGACGATTTCCACGATAATCATCTCATCAACTGGTTGAGAGTGCTTTCAAGAAACAACCCAGATAATTACAACATTATTAGTACCAGTATCACTGCAGCAACCAGTAATGGTATCTACTTGCAAACTGATATTCACTACTGGTATGTTGTCAAAGAAAAATACATGGATATCACAATAAGCATTCTTTCCCAATACATTGACTCCAGCAACTCATTTGTCTTGATGACATGCTTGCTTTTCACCGTGTTACTCTTGTATTCTGAACGATCAGGTACTGACTCTCCGGTGTGGAGATTGCATCTCTGTGGTGCGTTGGGAATTTTGAAAAAAATTACTACGGTATGGAGTTTGCAAGAATTGCACGCCATACCAAACAAGAGAGAAGACCTTAGCGCCGCTATCAATTTATTCCATTTCTGCGAATGTTGGTTTAGTGCAGCCGAATCATTAGCATGGATTTCATCTATTAATGGCGGGTCTATGCCTTGTGAATCGCAAACTGATTTAATCGACGCTCGCGGTTTGTTATTCAACCACCTAAAGTACGAATCTTCCAATCCATTAGTGGTGGGCGGATTCAACACTATTCGCTTCTATCAGCAGAGTTTGGTAGAGGTGATGAATGAAGTAGTATTGCACATTATGTCATTGAAGGTTAACTATGACATTGATTTAACTGAACTAAATGGTCTACTTTTGAACCAACCACCAACGATGGAATCATACTATTTGGGCCAAAAACTCTTGAAACGGCTCGGTGAAGTGGAATTTGAAGAGTTTGAGTTTAGCGGTTGCAAAGACAAGAAGCTTGCCGGAACAATGCGGATTACCGCTAAATGCTATTTCCTTGGCATCAAATCATACATTCTATCCAACTTTATGGGTTACGATATCAACCATCCGGAGATTCAACAGAGCATACCAAGATTTATTGAACAGTTTAGTCAAATGCCATATGCTAACCATTGTGCGATTTCTGTACATTGGGCATGTTACTTTTTAGCCTGCTGTACGCCGCCTGATAAGCAGCTCAGAAGACAGATTTTGCGACCTTTGGATATCATGATTAGTCAAACTATGTTGGCGGCGACTTACTCTATTAAGCGCATTGAGCAAATATGGCACGCGCTTGATACAAAAGACTACCGCATTCTTAGAAAAATTGATACGATTTGTTTCTGAGTATGGTGACGATGGTGCTGCCTGTCTGCCATCTTTTGTTTCGGTTATATTTTGTTATTGCTTTCTCAAAATTATTTTTTTGCTAATACTTTTTTTCGTTTGCTTCTTCAGAAAATTCTTATACATATAAAGCAGCTCTTTTGAACTGTATCGAAGAGATAATCATAGGACAGTATTTTCCCTGTCATCAATTCCAGACAGTCTGCATATCTATCAAAACATATCATTTCATCTACATGCACTTTGCTTTCTCCCTGGTTTCTATTTCTCTTTTGTTTATATCTTATTGTTCATCTATCAAGTGATCTGTTATCCCCAATCAACTTTTTATTTGTACACATCTTCAAGTTTTCCTTTTTTTTTTTTTTTCTTTTTTTCTATCTCACAGTTGTCGTTTTTTCTTTGTGCTTGTGTTTATCGTTTGTGTGTTTTCCGTCTGTCTTATTTTTTTATCCTTTTTTTATTATTCACTATTACTCTTATATTGTTTTGATTTGCAGTATCTACTTTGACGTTTTTTATAGAGTGACTGGTTTTGTCTTTATAGCTTGTGTCGTTATTTTACATTCTTTTGCGTTTTGTCTTATATACTTTGCTTATATACTTTGCTTATGTACTTTGCTTATATACTTTGCTTACCACCCTTCTATCAGAGTTCTTACTCTATTTTCATAAATTTTTGTTGTCTCAATCTCTTTTTGTCTCATTGTCTCCTCATATAGTTTTACTCTTTTTCTTTTCCTTTTTTCTTTTTTCTTTTTATGTCTCCATTGTATACCTAGTTTTTACTTAACACGCGGATCTGGTTCTCAGTATTAAAAAACACTAATTAGTTTATCTTGCAACATATAACGGTTATATCCTGCTGTTGGAATTGTAAAACTCGATATGCTGTCACATGACTATTCCGCACTCAAAAAATTTTGGAGACGCCCCGCTCGCTCATTCGAAAAACCGGCGCAGGGTGTCTACAACATTGCAATAACATAAGGGTGGTGTATCCTGTGCGCAGTGCTTAGATTGGGATTTGATCCAGTTAGACAAGATTTCATCATCCCATTGATCTGCACTAGTATTATTCATAGAGTCCAAGGGCCGTATCTCTTGTAATTGAAAAGAATCAATTTAGGCCAGTAACTAAGTTAACTCAAATTAACCAAAGACCCACTGTGCAGTTGCCGCATCTTAGATCTAAATGGAAATCTTGATGCATTTTTCACACTCTGGCTGATCATCAACATCATATACACGAACTTGACTCATCACTGCGAACCTGCTTGCCATCTTGCCATCAGAGATCAGCAGCAGTTATATTATATTTTCATATTTATAATATCTCCAGTTTTACCAAAATTGCGTAACTTTCTGACCCAAACTAGACTAATAATAACAGACAGACCCACAAAATGCTGATTTGCTGTACGTATAAAAATCACCTCAAATATCTTGTTCCTTGGCAGGACGAGACTGACGAAACTCTATCAGGCTGCGATTGCAAAAAACCACCTACTAACTATTTTTATTTAAACAGCAAACTATGATTTGGACAAGTGCATAGAAATGCTCTATAACCGTCAATTACTCCCCGAAGTAACGATCCAAGCGCTATGCAATAAGCTCAAAGAACTCCTCATCAAAGAATCCAACGTGGTTTACATTAACACCCCAGTGACAGTGATTGGCGATATTCATGGCCAGTTCCATGACTTGATTGAGATCTTCAAAATTGGCGGTTTTGCCCCTGACACAAACTACTTGTTTCTTGGCGACTATGTTGACCGCGGCATGTTTTCCGTCGAAACCATTACTTTACTAATATGTTTGAAACTTCGCTATCCATCCAGAATCAACTTGGTCCGCGGAAACCACGAATCTCGTCAAATCACCCAGAATTATGGCTTTTATACCGAATGCCAGCGTAAATATGGTGGCAGCACTAATGTGTGGACATATTTCACTGATATGTTTGACTATTTGATTCTTTCAGTAGTTATCAATAATGAGATTTTTTGCGTTCATGGTGGATTGTCACCCAATGTGCATCATATTGATCAAATTAAACTAGTGGATCGTTTTAGAGAAATTCCGCACGAGGGGCCAATGGCAGACCTAGTGTGGAGTGATCCTGATGATGAAGAAAACGATTTCCAGTTGAGTCCGCGAGGTGCTGGCTATACGTTTGGTATTGATATGGTGAAGAAATTCTTGATCTTGAATGGCATGAACAAGATTCTTAGAGCACATCAACTTTGCAATGAGGGGTACCAGATTTATTTCAATGGCCTTGTGACGACAGTGTGGAGTGCCCCGAATTATTGTTACCGATGCGGTAATAAGGCGAGTATATTGGAGATCTATAATAATAATGATAGTTTTTTCAATGTTTTTGAAGAGAGTCCGGAAAATAGCAAAGAGATTGAAATGATGAATAATCAAGCAGCTAAAAATTACGTGGAGTATTTCTTATAAATGGTTTTTTTCTCTCTTTCTTTTTTCACGAGGAACTATCTCTAGCTTATGATAGATTGACATGTTTGACAAAAGAACAAAAACAAAAACAAAAAAAAAAAGAAAGCTTGGTACGTTCCTGATAACGACACAGCGTTCACACTAATAACACCAAAATGCTTTGTTTTGCAATCAACTGTGCTTGCTTTTTGCTTTTTGGCCCTTGTTTAACAGATCCAAACTCATTCCAAAAATTGCATACAATTCCCAACATTTCACATTAAATTATCAAAACCGAGAAACGAAAAAAAAGTTATTTGCTTCCCCTCCCCCCATTCATCATTTCATTTTCTTCACTTTGTAAAACTGGCTTAACACGCTCCATCCTCTTACTCAATATAAATTCCATTTGTTTTTCGCTTTTTGCTTTCTTCTATCACTGTTTTCTTAGATGTTGCTCTTTCTTTTTTTTTTTTTTTATCTTATCCTATCTTTTGTTTGGTTTTATTCTTGCTTTCACTCACCTTTTCGGCACTTTTCACCACCCCATCAGAGCAGTTTAGATTTTTATCTTTTTTTTTTTTTTTGTAACTTTGTTTCACTGTATAACTAACTAATCATTCACGCATAAAGGCTATATTCTTTTTCTGCTTTACTTTTTTGCTACTTGTCAGTAGTCAGATATGCACATTGATTGTAATTAGTTTCAGCTACAACTTCGAATCTTGCATTACGCCGGTGCGATTATGACCTTAGTCAAAAGAACCTAAATTCGCAAGACAACGCATAGTGTCCTTCCCCCATGTATGCATATTATCTATTTCCTGCATGTCAACGAGTAGCGTTACTATAATAGAGTTTAAAGAGATTATTTAACTGTCAAACAGTAAATCACGCCAAAGAAAAAGTCAACAAGGAAGCAAAGAAAAATGTAGCAAGCGTATATATACAGCGATTTTATATTAGCTAGCAATGAATATGCAAAGCACACTATAAAGTAAAGGAATATTTATAAATAGTTAGTGCAGTTACTTAAATAACTTATAGGATAATTTTTCGAGCAATAACAAGAAAAATCGCCACAAAGCAACAAAAAACCAAGCCGAGTCAAGAAAAAAAAAATAAGATAGCTTTGGTACCAAGCAAAGAAACATGATCTAGCAACAGTTCAACAGAAAAAAAAAAAAAAAGGCCGCTTGTATATTTTTATATTTTATTTTTATTTCCATTGTTACTTTTCATTTTGATTATCATTGGAATATTTGCAAAATACTATCTAGCTTCGTATTCATCTCCTCCCATTCGCTTTCTGCGGTACTCAATACCGTAATTGCTCCACCGGCTCCAATTCTCCAATCTGTAAACTGCTCCTCTTTACCATTATCATCATTATTGATATTGCTACTTTGCCCAGCATTTTTTTTATAATCATCAGCGCCGTAACTAAACATTGATCGAATCACTACACTCCAATCAGCTTGATCATCAATGGACCAATATCCAAAAACCCCGCTATAAATTCCTCTATTGCCGTAACTTTTTGCCTCAATGTCATGTTGAAGTAATTCGACCGATCTTTTTTTAGGAGCACCTGTCATGGAACCCGGTGGAAGCGATGTAGATAAGATTTTGAATCCCGATGTTTGTTGTTGCTTAATGCCTTGCTCTTGGTCCTGGCTTTGGCTTTGGCCTTTGATGGTACACTCAATCACTGACACCAATTGATATACTGTCTTGTATTCTTCAATTGCCATAAGTTTTGTCACTTTGACATCAGTGACGTTGCTGGTTGCTGTGCAATGGGAATACAAATCATGTCTGATCAAGTCCACAATCATCAAATTTTCTCCAGTTTCTTTTGGGGAGTATAAAATTTCCTTGACTTGGTCAATGGTTAAGCCGGGGTGTTTCTTTACAGTTCCTTTTATTGGACGAAGTTGGCAAAGTTTGTCAAAGTCCTTCTCCTTATTTCCACTTTTGTCGGTGGGAACGTTTTTCCAAGATAGGAATCTTTCAGGTGATGAAGAAATAAGCACCGAATCCCCAAATTTCAAAAACCCTGAAAACGGTGCAGGATTACGATGTGCAAGCACTTTGTAAATATCCCAAGGCTTAACATATGAAGGAATACGGATTTGAGTAGGGCAGCATAGGCATAATTCGTATGAATCGCCGTTATGCAAATATTCTTGACATTTGTCAAAATTGACGAAATATTGATCTTTTGTAGGTTTAGTTATTGTTATTTTATCAGTTTGGTTGATGTCGTTTGACTTACTAAGCAACTCGGTGACTTTAGTTTTTCTCTTCTCCAGATTTAATGTCAAGGAATTAACATTGCCCTTAGTTAGCTTGTTTTCTAAGTATTTCAACGTTTCATCCACCCAGTTATCGTCGTTGTTCTTGATTGATAATACAGTAACTTCACCAGTTGTCTCATTGTAAAGAACAGTTCTTTCAATAAAAATCATCTTAACGTCCGGTTTGTGCCCCATAGTTGCTGCTTTTTCATTATGTTTTCGGGCCAACCCTTGATCAGTATACTGTCCGGCCTCATATGAAATGAACCCAAGCAAACCACCAATAAAAGGCAATTGCAAAGACTGAAGTAAATTTGAGCCAAGCAAAAATTTTCTACTCATCAACAGGGACAAAAAATCCCATATTGAAGATATTGGGAAACTGTTATTGTTGTTGTGTTGCTGCCATTTTGAAAGCTGCACAAAGTGTGGGTCGTCTACTGACCATGTCACTTCGATTGAGTCGTTGATTATAGGACATCCAATAATTGAGAATTGGCCAGGCTCTGATGAAGAATTTAGCAAGAAGAGGTCATCATTGACATTATTGTTGTTAAAATTTGGTGGTTTTTGTTCTTGCTGCTGCTGTTTTAGCAAGTCACAGATAGTAATTGCTGTGTCTCTGTCATTACTTTTTCCAGCACCTTTTATGATAAAACTTTTATGTTTTATGTCCTGCTCATTGTATGGTCTCTCAAAAAAGTCACTAAGCCCAGTGCTTTTGAAAATATCAGTGCTTGATTCTTTAACAGCATCTGTTTCAATCTCGCTATCTTCATCAATATCAAGCCTCACCGAAGCATCAACAAAATATTTAGCAAACTCTTGCTCTTGCTGGATATAACATTCGGAATTACGATTAGCCGATTTAGCATAATTGTTATTCAGCCAGTGATGCTGTACAATCTGCCAAAAATTCTTAATTAGCAAATCACCATTTTCTGAGCATGCTGATTCAGGATGGTACTGTACTCCGTAAAAAGGTTTGGTTTTGACTTTTCCAGCCATTAAAATTTTTCTTTCTTTGCTTCTTAAGTTGCTGATTTCATTCAGTGATGAGGATGGTGATAAGGATGACGCAGCTGAGGAAAAATAGTCATTGATTTTCTCCCCATTAATTCCAACGATATTGTCATCATAAGTAAATGCCAAAGGTATCATGTCCTTTTCACCTTCATTATCGCATACGTTATTACTATCAGCGACGACATTGTAAGCATAGTTTGGAAGCACTGCATGAAGGGAATGATATCTCACGCTTTTGAAATTATTACCGCATCCGGAAAACAAGTAGTGGGCATTGGTTGGATTTACATTACCATTACCTCTCTTTCCAGTAAGCTCAATCTTCGCCACCTGGCCATGCTTAACAGCTCCCAAGTTTTCAACTCTACATCCAGCCAGCATTGCCATAGCCTGGAATCCCAAACAGATTCCCAACATTGGCAACTGGCTGAATGCATCACTGGAGACAAGCTGCTTGATTAGCCCGAGGTTATTATCGGAGTTTGGATCCCCAGGGCCTGGTCCAATAATGACACAGTCAAACTTGCCGTTAATGTAAGTGGCAAAGTCATTGATATTTTTGCCATTGAAGTTGCTTTCATTAGCACTATGGTTGCTGGTGTGGATATTCAACGCATCATTGTGGATAGTGTATATTCGGGACCCTGGAATTGACTCCTGGACAAGGTTCCGGAGATTGTATGTGAAGGAGTCGTATGAGTCAACGAGAAGAATTGACATGGATCGGGAAGTAGCAAGTATGTCTAGGAATAGGCTTTCAGAGATCTGTCAAAATAATGCTTTCTTTGCAAAAATAATACCGGCCTCGTATGGGTATGATGTTGGACAGGGGCTTGGATCTGGTGAACGATGAGGACGACGCTAGCGAAATTTTCGAGGCGAAAACAATTCGCAGAATGCTTTAGTGTCGCTGCAGGCTAAAAAAATTTGACAATCGATCGCCGTTGGCGCTGTACTGAAAAACAGAATTGAGCCGAAAAACAAGAAACAGAAATAAAACACAACAGCAACAACAACAATAGCAGCACAACAACGATGATTGAAGTGGTGTGCAACGACAGATTAGGCAAAAGGATAAAAGTCAAGTGTCTTCCAGAGGACTCTGTTGGCGACTTCAAAAAGCTTCTTTCACTACAAATCGGCACCAGCCCAGAAAAGATTGTATTGAAGAAAGGTTACAGAATCTTCAAAGATCACATCACCTTGGACGATTATGAAATACACGATGGCACAAATGTAGAGTTGTACTATTCGTGAGTAGTAAACATCTATGAAGTTGGTTAATGGACGTCTTGGTCTGGCAGAACTTAATTATCATTATCAATGTTTTTGTTTAAAAAAGTGTGGTGCGCGGATATAAAAATAGGGACATTCCATGGCAGAATATCATACAAAGTTGAGTAAGTTTGGTGCAATATGAGAATAATATTGCTGCTATTAATCAGAGAATGACATTATTTGCTTGATGGTTGTTAACCTGGGTTGGGTAAGATCAATATAAGCAGGAGCGCCTCTCGAAAAATTAGGTGGCAAATGGCGAATGCAGCAGATCAAGGAAATTGATGAAGATTTAGCTCTTATTATTTGTTTCTATGTCTTCTGTCACCTAGAAGGACATTAGTTTTGTAGAAACTGGGATATTTTGCTTTGCAATGACAAGAGAGAAAATTATTAACTAAAAAAATTTATTTGAACAAAAATGCAATAAACTTTGCTGCTCTGCGACTGTCTTACAATATGACTGAAAACCAAAGTGAGCATTGTATACTAAATGTAGAAATATTTCAGATTTCAGATTGACAATTCTTAGTTTTCAAAGGCGAAACTATCACTATATATATATATGTACATATTTATGTGGAAAATACCTGGCTCAGCTTGCTATAGCTCGGAGTTACTGATATATATTCACTCAATTTCATTAATACAAATTCATTCATTAAAGTTAAAAAGAGTAACAAAAATGAATTTTATAACCAACACTTCAGAACCTTTGGCCAGGCCGGTATCTATATTTTATTATCCATTATAATATATTCCGGTTTCTGTACACCATTCTCTAAATTACCTTCAGAGCTATAAGGGAAAAAAAAAAGATTTTTTTCTGTGCTCTAATAACTATTAATAAACTATTTACGATTCAGCATAGCAAGCAGCGAGTATAGTTGTTTATCACTGTAGGAAAAGTATATTCTGAAATACTTTACGAAGCACAACTTTTTCTTTTCTTACCAGTTTGCCTCTCGTCTATTAAGCTCTCCAGTACTGCGCAAGAGAATGAAGCTTATCAATAACCACAGGCAAAAATGCATTGACACTATCATTAATCAAATTTTGAAAATAGACAATTGCTTCTTCATCATTCAAATTAAGCATGAACTTATCCTGAACTTTCAAAATTGCATTTTTGGAATCTATTTTCAAATCAGGAATGTTGCAATGAGTCATTAATTCAAGCAAGTTCAAAATCAAATTACTATTTTTCCGTAACGTTAAAAAGCAGATATAACAGTAATTTTTAAACTCAATGAAAAACTGTGAGTTTAATCCACCAAAGCCCTCGATGATTTCAATAGGGAGTTTCATTAATGGTGGGAATGGCTTAGGGTCTCTACCTAGAATGTAACCGAAGTCAACATGAAAAAATTTCCCATTATTGCAAATCAACAAATTGTCTAAATGTCGATCACCAATGCCTAGCAAATATGTAATCACACAATATCCAGCACAAGATTTGACGAAATTGTCCATGATTTTTGGATGAATTCCATCCAAGTTGAGATTGTTGTTGTTAGTGCTAGCAACGGCGTGGGTAACTGCATTATTTCCAGCGCCCGTAGCGCCGCCAGCATCACTGTTATTATGGATTGCTTCTGCTAAGTTGGTCTCCAAATTTGTGTCTGTGTTTAGCACAACATCACCTATATCTTCAACCACCGCCTGCGCTTTAGAAGAAGTTTTCTTCTTTTTATTATTACTGGACTGTTGTTCATTTTTAGAAAGCCCACCGAATGGGTTTTCTGTTTTGAAAAAGTTCAAAATGCTGGAATACTGATTCAAGATTTTATCCACCGTCAAATTTGGCACAAATTCAATCATTCCTTCATTCAAACCAGTAGATAAGATCCGATATGGATTAAGCTTTAAATTTAAATTTTCATCTTGGAGTAATTTTTCAATTAATTTGATTATTTGAATAATTAATTGATCTTGACGTAAATCGTCACCAACTTTGTACATAAAAGAATAAGTTAATCCATATTTCTCACTTCTATTAATTGCGTCTTCTTCCTCATCATTTTCAATTCCTTCTTGATATTGGCTATCGTCATAGTTATTGCCGTTTTCCAGATCTCCTCTCCATGCTCCTTCTTTTTGTATTTTGAAAGTTAATTTCAACGGTGATAATGATGATTTGAAGACAGTGCATTGTTCAGGAATAATAGATAAAATTCTTACTCTCGGATTCAATGGTAATATAAGTGATTCCTTGTTTTTAGGATTGAAATACTTGTAATCTGATTCGTTTTTTTGTAGATATGTTTTCAAATATTCTTGTTTTTCAACTGTACTCTTTTTCAAATTTTTAATGTGTACCGTTAGTTGGGAAATCACTTTTACAAAATTGATTTGTTCCATGAGCTCACTCGACTCAAGCTCGCTACCGGTAAGTTCAACATTATTGAAATTTTTATTAGTTATTTGTTGCTCAGCAGTAAGGTCAGCATTAGTTTGGTCTGCGTTGTCATTGTTATTGGCGTTATTAGCTGCTCCGCTGCTTTGTTGGCTTCCTCTGGTATCAAAAATTTTGTTAACATTATCTTTGATGGTTTTATAATAGTCAGTAGCTTCCTCGCCCTCAGCATCATTGAAATTAGTATTGCTATTATCATTATTATTGTTTATAATACTACTCTCACTGGCGCGGTTACTAGTAGCTTCTTGCTCCTCGCTGGAATCCATTTCGTTAATATCACTCTCCATAGAGTTATTTCTCGAAATAAGTCGAACATCAATCTTGTTTCTTCTTTCTTTTCGTCTATTAATTTCTTGTTTAATTTTATCCAACACCTTTAGCTGTTTTAAAAACACTTTGAGAATTTTTCTAAAAATTAGCTGGCTTTTGAAATCATTTTCAAGATCTTTGGATTCTATCTTCACATACCAATAAAAGAAATTTCCCAATAGTTTGTTATGTATAGCCTTATAGATCAAGAAATTCGCTAACGGAGAAAGAGAATCTTCAAGATAATACTTGGCACTTTCGGTAGCACTTTCCTGTTGTGATACTGCTTCATTAATGTTTGTACTGTTGTTGCTTAAAATATAATTACTGTTATTGTTATTGTCTATAGGGCCAGAATTCTTATTATACTTCAAATTTTTGTAAAAAGTAGAAAGCTCTTCTTTGGAGCTAATATCCACCATTGAAAAATCATTGCTAGTGTTTAAATTTTTAAAATTTATACTATTTGAGTTCGAATAGCTAGTATCAAAGATATAATCATCGAACTTTAGCGCTTGAATAAGTTGTAACAAGTACAAGTTGATCTCCATGTCGTTAAAATATTTCAAATTATTCACTGCAAAGTTTCGTACAAGAGTATTGTTGGCGAAAATAGGACCAAGTAATTCCAAAGTGTTGGTTAAAGAAATTTTCAACTTGTTTATCATAAGTGACCCAAGTATCTCTTGGATTTCAATGATTTCATTATTGTTTTCCCAATTGATTGACTTTAGCAAAAAATTCAAAAAGTTGGAATTCAAAGAACTATTAAGCTTGAAATTATTGATTAAATAATATCTGAATTTGTAAATCAAGTTGCGCTCAAAATTGTCTAGTTTCCGTATTGATGAGTAGTTCAAAATCGTATTCAAGTTTTTCTTCAACTTCAAGTTTGGTTTCAAATTTTTATCAGTCAATTTTTTGTAATTTGTGTTATTCAAGGAAGATCTTTCTAATTGATGATATTTCAACTCAATAGGTTGATTATTATACTGTTCTGGATCATAGATTTTGAAAGTAGGATATTTGGCATTTTGGTTGACAGAGTCAACATCAATAAGTTCTCCTATAGGCTTATTATTGTTGTTGACATTGTTAAATCCAATCTTGTTCCTCCTAGCATCGTACGTCCGATTATCTATTAACATGCTATTGTTCAACGAGTTATTCCTACTGGCTAAGTAAGATTCATTGATGTTGTTAATGGCGCCGTTGGTGGTCTTGAGGGCAGAGTAGTTTTTTTTAGTGTATACAAAATCGTTATAAATTATGTTGACATCAAAATTAACAAGCTCAATGTATAAATTGAAATTATCCAAATTCTTTTGAATGAGCTTTTTGTTTAATTTCTCAATTTTTTTGATTATTAAAGAATTAAGCCAGCTATCAGTAGAATCATGATTTATTGCTTCAAACTTCTTAATAATCGCTTCTATTTCATTAAGCTGTTCTTGATATTTTTCATTATCGGCGCTGTTGCCATTATCCACTTGTAGTCTCTTGTCTAACTTTATCTGTAGCAACTGATGTCCTCTTTGTAAAGTCCCATTATGCTCGCTAAAGAGTCTCACTTCACACTCGCCAAAAGGCTGCTGTTTATTATTTACAAATTCGAAAATCTTGAAGACGAGCTTAGAATTGAACGGTAGCTGGCTGTAGTTTATTGGTAAATTGAGCCATTGGTTAAAATTTCTTCTATATGAGTTGTTGCTAGCTCTAATTTTGCCCCCGTTGCCTTCACCTCCTCCTCCTCTTATAGCACCATTTGGACCTGCTGGTGATGAGCTGGTGACTGTGCCAATGGACACGCCACGATCCCCATCATTATTATCAAAGGAAACATAAGTGGTCTGCACAGGTAAAGTTAAAGGGACGTTTTCATTAAATAGTTGCACTGTCAAAAATAAATCCGAAGTGTATTTTATCTTAGACAAGTGCTGATATAGCTGAGGATTGGATATTCTTAGCGATTGAGAATAGAGCTGTTTGAACTGACCCTCAATGGAAAGCACTTTTAGCTTAAGATTAGCGTCTATATCACTAGATAGAGCAAATATAGCAGTGTTTTTGTTCATGATCAGTACATGGGCGAGTGAGAGTTGAATATTAGCTTGACAGACATAAGATAATAATGGTTTATAGATAACCCCAAGCGCCGCTTTGTTCTGCTTTTTGTTTTTTAATCAATCTGCAAGGCGATAGGAACCGCCAGCCCGGGTCCATCACCAGCACGTAAAGATAATATACAAGAAAAAACTACAACTGTCAAAAATAGAATAATAACCTTAGCTCATTTTTTATACAGACACATAGATTTTCTTCAAAACTAAAACTGTTATAGGGGAAACATTAAAACTACTGACACTCACTCATGACCTTTTAGTGTTTATTGCAAAGTATTGTTGTAAAACATATTAGCATCTTGAACTTGCCTTTTTTCAGCATAATACTGATGGCTATTATTCAAACCAAAGAAAGTATATATTTATGATTTGTGTTATCCTTTTTAGCATGCAAAGTTTGGGACCAAAATTGGGACCAAAATTGGGACCAAAAT
>JXWR01002363.1_pt1 | contig 17710 bp, 10 predicted proteins | sample 315541 | NCBI WGS metagenome assembly JXWR01 (sample SAMN03273951, study PRJNA271842) | soil metagenome | isolation source: rice field ambient CO2 | place: India: CRRI Experimental farm Cuttack,Odisha-753006 | collected 2013-12-17
CATCGTCCATAAAGACAGACGAGGCCGTGGCTGAATACACACTGCGACGCACAGAGGAAGAAGAGGTGCGACGGGAAAGGGAGTCTGATCCGGCCGACTGTCGTTTGCGCAACACACGCACCTTGGCCACTTCATCAAACAACTTGTCCAGGTCTTGGTCTGTGAACTGATTGAATTTGGGGTCATTGATGTACGTATTCAGCATCGCCTCTCGTCGTGCAAAATTCCAATCCATGACTTCCGAAGGTGGAGACATCGGTCGTTCTTCAGGCAGAGGCGAAGGCGATCCTCTGCTTTCGGGTCGAGTGATGCTTTCGGTGAGGATCATGCTCTCACGCTCCTTCTTGGCTTCACCTGGGTTATTGAATCGAAAGACATGGTAGTCGCCCAGGATGATACGGTACCCACTCTTGAGTTTCTTGGGTTCAGAGACACGCAGGCCATTGACCATCGTCGTACAGCCCTCGCGAGGATAGAGCGTGACCGAGTCCTGGGTATTCTCAAAGTAACAGTGACCGTCTTCCATATTGGAGCCACTCAGTCGAATCACATACGCACCGTCCGGTCGCGTGCTCGTGTTCTCTTCTGGGTTCTCATGGAAACGATCCACAAAGGTCGTCCCTGGCTTGAGATTATACATGAGACATTCAGACATCAAGGGATCTTCGTTGAGATTGATCAAGTAGGGTATCTCTTTCGGTGTATACAGTCCCACCTGGTTCTTTTCGACCGTGATGCCCAAGTTCTTTAGCGTGTCTTCCCTCACCTGATGAATCTCTTCTGTCTTCTGCAGCTTTTCTTCCCACGTCTGATTCAATTCGCCCAACAGCTTCTCGGTCGTCTGGAGCTGTTCGACCATTTCTTCCTTGGTCAGCTGCGTGGTCTTTCCAGAGGCATCGGTGAACACCACAGGCGATTTCAGATTCGCATGATTTTCACTGGGGGCGGTCGTCGTCGAGGCGGCGGGTGCCTTCTTTCCCTTGGCGGTGGCTGTGATCTTTTCGACTTCAGCCGGTGCGTACACCATCAGGGCTTGACGGAGTGCTTCCACTTCATCCTTCAATTCACGCATCGCCTTCGCACTCGGGTCTTCGTTCACCACCGCCTTTGTCTTGATCTTCTTGGCTTGATCGGCATACCGTAGCGTACTGAGGGTTTCGTCATAATCGGCAGGTGAGATGGCGGCAATCATGCATGTCTTTGAGTTACCCCCCAAGGAATCTTTGAGTAACCAAGTCAAGACCTATAGAAAACATGAGTGGCTGGATGGATTCAAAACGGAATACGTACCGAGTCACGAAAGGGTATATGGGAAGCATCTTTGGCTTTCTTGGGTCCCTTTTTAGGTTCAGCCGAGGCTTGTTCAGCCAGACCCGAAATGACTTTACCCAACGTCGTCAACGAACTGATTGATATTCGCACCTTCTTTTAATCGAACGCCGGTGGCTCCTGTACTATTGGCTCTTTCACTACCCGCTAAATCCACCAAACTAGATATATTTTTTTTTGGGCTTAGTTTTTTTTTTTTTAGAATTTTATTATCGTTATATTATATAAAATGAGTTGTGTGTGGGGGAAGAGGACAAAAACAAAACAAAATCGAAGTGTGGAGATAAAAAAATTGAACAGTGGATGGAATTTGAAATTTGAAGAATTGATTGAGGGTTAAGTGACCAGGGGTGATTTAGCCTTAAACTAATTTAATGATGACAATATGTTGTTTAACTTTTTAGAAATTTTGAGATTTTTTTTTTAGATTTTTATTAAAGAATTTTTTTTTATTCGTATAACGGGCAATGTTTCAATAAATGAAATAAATCACTCAAGAATATGAACGTATTGTTTAATTTCTCTCATTTCTTTAGCAGATGGAGGCAAATCATGAGAATGCAAACTGTTTCTCAATGGGAAAGTGTAATGGAACAAATGGTCACTTAAAGAATCTGGAGAAAGACCCAAATCTTTGAATCCCAAAGCACCAGGAGTAACCACTTGATCCAAAAATTGTCTTTCAATTTGATCTGGATTAACCATTTTCCACCATGCTAATTGAAGCAATTCAGCAATTTTAAGAGCCACTGGTTTTGGCAAATTGATACTCTTGTAATCAATCTTGGTAAATGGTTTGATTAATTCTCTGACTTCAGCAACACTGAATTTTTCTGGTCCATTCAATTCATAAAGCTTACCGGCGGTGGTGTCATCAAAACCGATTTTTTCCAAAGCCTTGGCAATATCAAGCACATGAGTTGGGTAAACGGTTTCTTTGTTGTGGTTGACAGTGAACAAGGTTTTACTGTTACCGAGTCTAGTCAAAAATTGGTCTTCTCTACCGAAAATAACCCCTGGTCTAACAATAGTGGTTTCTGGAACAATTTCCTTAACCACTTGTTCACCAATACCTTTAGTAGCGTAAAAGATACTTTTACTGTCTGGGTTAGCACTGTGAGAAGAAACGTGTACAAATCTAGGAACGTTGAAATCTTTAACGGCTTGAGCAATTCTTCTGGTACCTTCAATGTTGACATCAGCCATGGAGAAGTTTTTGGTATTAGCATCAGCTCCAATACAGTTGTAAACGATATCAGAATACTTGACACTTTCTTCGATGGACTTGATGTTACGTAAATCAAATTCAACATAATTGACCACACCTAAATCACCGGTAACTTTCAAGAATCTGCTCTTCATTTCATCTCTGAATGGTACGACGGTAATAGTACCATGTCTGGCTAATTTGGACACCAAGTAACGACCCAAAAAGCCAGAAGCACCAAAAACAGTAGCGGTATAACCGGTTCTTGAAGATCTTCCGCCATGACCGACGGCAATGTTGGTTTTACCAGTTTTGGTGACATTGATATCGTTGTCCAATACACTGGTGTAAATGCTTCTTTTGGCATTGTTGTTGATAGCAGCGATGCTGGCAAATCTCAAGGGCTGGGCCTTAGCGCTGGTGGCCGTCACTGTTCTGAGCATTGTGAGTGAATATTTGATAAGATGGGAGGTTTTTTTTTTCTTCAAATAACAATATCTGCCACGACCTACTAGCAATATAAGAAACAAACTGACCTAGCGAGCGAGGGATGTTGATGCTAGTCCTGATTGATAGTTAGTCTCTGGATTTCCGGTTCTGGCACATTGAGCTTCACTTTTTTTTTTCTTGATTTTACTTTTTCTTGCTGATTATTTTACAGGCGTCTGGTTGGCTGAGCGCCAACACCCTGACATCTTATGGGTCACATGGGAAATGGTGTACGGGTGTAAAAGATGTAGCGACTATTAAAATAGTGGTTGATAGTTTGTATCACTACAAGTCATATCTATAATCATTATCACCATTAGTTTATTGCAAACAAACTGTATATAAACAAACTATAAATCCAAACAAACCCAATTACAAAAGACCGGAAAAAAAAAAAAACTGAAAAAATTGGAACAAAAAAGAGAAAACACACATAAAAGTATGACAGATAAAAAAGATACTTCGTAACATCATGACAAAAAAATTGCAAGAGCAACAGCAACAGCAACAGCAAAAGCAAAAGGCAAAGGCAAAGGCATTGTGCGCTGCTCAGAAGGAAAAAAAACTCCCTAAAACTCTATAGACGTATTAAGGGCATACTCATTGTAAATGCTATGTTCTGAAAGCCTGACTGGCCAGGTGCTCTGCTGGTTATTAGCGCTACCACTATCATCATCATTCATATTACCAATACTAGAACTATGGCCATTAGAAACTTCAATTTTATTGTAGGCAAACTTGACAAATGGATGATTGATTAATTCTGAGCCTTTGCTAGTCTTCATTCTCACTCCACTATTGAAGTTATTACCACTGTTGTGATTACCGTCATTGTTATTATCGTGATTGTCCACCTTATAAAGCCATGCTCTGTACTGGCACTTGGCACCGCGCCATAAACTGCTCTCTCTGACATTGGCAGTAGCAGTAGTGCTATTGACTTCTTGAGCAGGAATAGCCACCTCCCCACCATTTGGCAATCGGTTTACAACAAAAGGACTTAGCTCCCAGCAAAGCATCGACGGACTGGCCTCGAGCAAGCTACAGCTGCCATCGTTTTTGCCAGTCAAAGCTTCGATGGTGACGTCTCTGTTGCCGGCAACGTTGATGTACTTGAGCTTCTGGTACTTCCCCGCTGTTGGTGATGCAGTGGAGGTGCTTGTGACGCTAAAGATACTTTCGTTGTCGTTATCGCTCATGATGCTGCCGTCGTTATTCTTATCATCACCATCAGCGCAAGGCGGGGTCAAAAAGCGGATAAGTTCAGATACCGATACTGGTGCCTTGTAGCAATGCAACGCTTGCAAACTGATAAAATGCTGCTTAATGAAACTGAGGATGCGGAAAGTGACAGACCGCCCATTCAAATTCAAGTACTGTAACGTAGTATTTTGACTGTTGCTGTTATTATTGGTAGTTTCCAAGGCGCTGGTGTTTGTACTAGTTGTAGCGACAGGAACTAAAGAGTCCAATACCATGAGGATTTCATCTTCGGTTAAAGTATTGTGATAGTAATCGGTTTCCAAGTTGAGCCACTTGAGGGTATGTTGCAAGGCGCGCTGATTGGTAAAGTAGTCAAAGATGCGATGCTTATCTAATTTGCAGCAGCTCAATGATAAATGAGTCAAATTGTGGAAAACAGGGAAACTAGCTACCGAATCATCAGAGATTTGAATGCTGGCCAAGTCAAGTTTCTCAATGTTTGTTAAATGTGGGAAAAGCGTATTGAAAAAACTAGCAGGAATTGCTTCTGAGCCATGGAAACTAAGCGCCTTCAAGTTAGAGCAGTTGAAATTACCATTAGCATCATTACCAGCACCACCAACGATATTCCCCAACCGGTTCACCACCACTTTGGCGAACATGTCAGAGTTAACGGACGTCAAACCGGACAAGTCGATTGACTCAATGGTACTGGACGCATAAAAAAGATGCTCAATAACTTTCTCATCCAACGTATAGTCAAGAGCAAATGAAAATAAAACTTCCTTCAAATTTTTAGCATTTTGCAAGAAGCTCAAAAATGCAGACGATTCCACTTGACCGTCCCAGAGATGGTCTAAAGCAAATTCCTGTAAATCAAGGGTCTTGATGTACTTTGAAGCATTACTTTTAACAGCTGTCGTATTGTTTGTAAAAGCCCGATTCAACAAGTGAAAAGATTGTGGGTCCTTGAAAATGAAATAGCGGTAGGAATACCTAGCGCTTAAGCGGTAAAATTTTCTGTTTACCAACGATACGGTGCGAGCAAACCAATGCAAATGGTCAATCAAGTCAACTTGACTGCCAGACGAGGCATAGACTTGAGCGATGATGAGTTCGAGAACTTCATTGGGTAAGTCCGACAATGATGGTGCTTGTGGTGATAATGTTGATGAAGTTGATGAAGGTGTAGCCCTTATTTGCAGAATGTTGCCATTTTGAGTCATGCGAATCATGTAAGGCAAATCCAAGTGCTGTAAACTATAGTTTTTCCGAAACCCTGAATTTTTTTTTTTTCCTTCTTTTTGTATCTGGTGGAAAGTTTGCGATGAGAAAAGATGAGGTTAAATTTGCACAAACACAGCTATATCGATAAAAGACGGTAGATAGCTTTGTTTCAATAAGGCACAAGAAGAAAGAAGCGTAAAAAAAGGTGCCAGAAGTGCAAGAAGATGAGATTTTAAGAACAAAAAAAAAAAAATTTTTTTTTTTTTTTTGTGGTGGGGCGTGGCATCGCAAAGTGGGTGAAAAATGCGGTGTGCGGTGGTGCCTCTTAGTTAGATAGTGTGTATACCCAGTGACTGTCATAATCATTGTAATTAGAATTGTGTTGCGCGGAAAAAGAAAAGCGAAGCCAGTCATCGATCGATGAAGAAGGATTACTGTGCTGTGCTGCTGTGCTGTACATAGTATAGTGGTTATAAGTTGTAATTGCAATGCGCCACACCACCGCACTCCGTCTTTTTGATAACGGCAGCAGTAACAACAACAACAACAATCATGTCTTTGCCCTGTAGCTCGCTGCGCTCCACATCTATCATTCCAGCAGATCTGCTTCTTTTGTCTTTTGTCTCTTGTCTTCTACTCAAGTGCTAGCTACCACTGTTTGACCCCCGCCTGCCAACGAGCGCCCAAGCATCACAAGCGCAATTGCAATATCTGCACCCCGGTCGCTCGCTTAAGTACCCTCGGAGAAATCTAACCGGTGACTCATGAAGTCTAATCCGGTATCACTGTCCTCGTCACTTTCCGCTTCTTCTTCTTCTTTCTCCACCGCTCTTGCTGCTTTCGTTGCTTTCGTTGCTTCCGCTTCCGCTTCCGCTTCCGCTGCCACTTCGCTCTTGCCCAGCGTCAGAACTGCCGCGATCTTGCGCTCGAACCGCTCAATCACCCCAGCCACTTGGATCTCCCTCAACTTTGCGCTGCCGCTGCCGCTGCCGCTGCCACCGCTGAACGTCTGGTGATGCGCCCCAAGACGCGCCCGCTCCCGCTCAATCTCTGACATTGACAGTGCACTGTTTCTGCTACCGCTATTTCTGGCACCGCTGCCCCCGCTGGAGCTGTGGTCTGTAGCCAAGCCGTGCCTGAGAGCGTCAATCTCTTTTTGTAACGCTTCCCTTTGATTGTTTTTGCCTTCACTATTATTGTTACTTTCTGTTTTGATTAATTTGGCTTCCCCGTTGCCACGTTGCCCATTGCTGATATCATTAGTATCTCTGTTACCTTCTTTATTGCTTTCATTATTGTGATTGCTTCCGTTTTCATTTTCAGGATGATCCCCGCCATTAGCACTAGCATTAGCATTGGCAGTGGCAATGCTATCGTCTTTCGCTAACTGGATCTTTCCGCGAGCCAAGCTTTTGTCCTTGAGAGTTTCATGTGCAGACTTAATCTTGAACTTTTTGCTTTTGCTTCTGCTGGCCTTGATATTACCACTGTTATCATCTTCGTCATCATTCCCCTCTTCATCTTCGTCGTCAAAGCTCAACTTCACTTTGGCTTTTTTCTTCTTTCTATCTTTAAATTTACTCACTGTCTTTGGCTCACCAACTTTCTGCTTCTTTTTTGACGGTTCCTTGTCATCATCATCATCATCACCACCACCACCACCATCACCAAATATTGCCAAATCTTCAAAATACGGCACCACCACCTCGCTTTGCACAATTTTTGCAGGGTACATTGGCCGATCATCACTTCCTTCTTCTAGTTCACAATCAGCGATCCTCACAACCGTGAAAACACTATCGCCAACAACTTTACCAAACACTGTATTTTTCCCATTCAATTCAGGAGTTGCTTTCAAAGTAATAAAAAACTGATTCCCATTCTTGCCATCACTTTTGCTATGACCACCATCACTTTTAGCTGACCCAAGCATACCGCGCTTATTGAATCGTAGTCTTGAATTGAATTCATCTTTGAAAAGCATATCTTCATCTTGCGGATAATTCACAATTGCTTTTTGAGCAGTACCGTCGCCATTGTGATAGTCTCCAGTCTGTACAGCGTAGTCCTTTATCACTTTGTAAAAAGTCAAACCGTTGAATTTGCCATTTATGCAATTGGTAAGGAAGTTGCGACATGTAATTGGACATTCTTTGGCCCAAAGTTCAATGTCTAAGCGGCCTTTCTCAGTGTGGAGAATCACTTTTGCAGTGGTTGCTGGCTCCCCCATTGTTTTTTTCTTTTTCTTCTTTATGTTACGAAAATGATTCACTAGCGGTTGGGTGTGTGCGAAAAAGAATTGGCTCAAACTTTTGGTCGCCAGATGTCAAAATTAAGGATGCTACTCTATGATTGAACTTGTCCATGTTATTGTGTATAAGTGAAATATTTAGTGTGCAGTAACAAAAAATGTTGTAAAGAGCGCGCGAAGAGTTAATTTAGCAGATTTACCCTGCCCTTTTTCAAATCTCACAATGCCCGCCCGCGCGCCAAAATCAGAGCGCTTCAGGAAAAAAAAAACACACACACAGAGAGCAGAGTGGCAATTTACACCATCAACATTGCGAGCAGTCAGTAGGGCTATAATACACTTTTTCTCTTTATTAAGCAGAATATCATTTCAATCTTCAATATCTGCTTAGTTCAACCAAAAACATACTAATAATCACCGATCAATATTCATCATGTCCCTTGAGAAAGCCACGCAGCAATTGAAAGCAGCATTTGAAAAACACAACTATCAAACCTGTATCAAGTTGCTCCCCGTTATCAAAGTTGAACTTGCCAAACATAACTTGCTCGTACCAATCGTTAGCAGTAAAGTCAATGCCGGAGACTTGATTATTTCTAGATCGATTTTAGAAATTGGTGCTCTTTCCGCTATCAATTTATCCAATTTAGAACTTTTCGAAAAGTTCATTAATGAATTGAAGCCATTTTACAAATTGAATGATGATATATTTGTTAAGAATAAGTCTCCTAATGAAAACAAATTATACGCTTTGTATTTGTTGCTTTTGTTGACCAAAGGAGATATTTCCCAATTTCATATCGAATTGCTTTCCTTATCTTCGTCTGAGCTGACACAACAGGATTTAAGCCAGCTTGAAGACGGCGCGTACTTGAATTATCCAATCAAGATTGAAAGATGGCTCATGGAAGGATCTTACGACAAAGTGTGGAATTTGATCAATAACAATAACCAAACAGCAGCAGTCGACAAAAACAACAATTTCAAAGAATTCCATTTATTCAACGCCAGTTTGAATCATACATTGAGAAACGAAATTGCTAAATGTTTGAATGTCAGTTATGAAAAATTGCCACTTGCCAATGCCAAAAACTTGCTTTTCTTCGAAGATGAAGGTAAATTGATTCAGTTTGTTAAAAATAGCACTTCTTGGAATATTGCCAATTCCGTGATTTATTTCAACAATGAAGATGATGAAGCCATTAGTGGTGAAGCTGCTGACGAAGCAGCTGTGCTTCTTGATGAAAGTCAACTTGATAGTGGTAGTCAGCAACAACAACAGCAACAGGAAAAGTTACAGCTAGGAGTGTCTCGTTTAAGCACTAATGAGTTGATAATCAAAAACACATTGAGATATGCTGCTGAGTTGGAGACTATTGTTTGAGCGAGTCGTGTTGTTTTTGGGAGTTGGGTTAGATGAATTAAAAGGTTGAAAGTGGTACAGGCTTAAGGCTGATCTGCATTGTTTGTGTAATTCTTTTTTTTTGTTTTTGTTTTTTTTTTTTGTTTTTTGTTTTTTCATGGTACGCTGTTTATTATCAAATTACAAGCAAATTTAGTATGAGTTTGGTTATGGCTCCGCACTTTGCAGCGGAGATTGTGTAGATTTGCAAGTATAATGCGTAAACACTTGCTTACACTTTACGGGAAAGAAAATATTACCAAAAATGAGTCTACAATATTATTTGTTATTAATCATCGTCTTTTAATTTTTTGATTGTTTTTTTTTTTTCTTTTTTTGTCTCACTGTTTTTCTTTTTTCTTTTTATCTATAAACCAAATGATGATGCAATTCAAACTTAATAAAATGATAATATGATTATGATTTGTTCTTAGCTACTCAATATGAGTACTTTTCTTTGCTATACAGACTTTGTTTGTTTAGCAAACTTTATATGTTCAACAACCTTCTTGCTTCCTCGTTGTAACGCTCTCCCGCCACTCTGTTTTCTTCAAGAACTTTCTGTATTTCTTCAAACGTTTTTAAATCAATCTCTTTCACTCTTGCATTGGCAAGAATGTTGACAGGTTTGGTAGCCACCGGTACAGAAACAAATGTTGGATACTTTTCACGGTCTGGATGATCTGGACTATTGAAGAAATTGATCCATGCTAAAGAAAGCTGGGCTAAAGTAAGGCCCGTCTCGTCAGCTATCGCTTCAAGCTTCTCAACAAGTTGCAAATTGTGCTCAAAGTTGTTACTGTCGTTGCTGTCTACACTTTCCGTGTCTTTTGATTGTTCTTCGCGGTCTGGCTCTTGGCTGCCTTCTTTATTTCCATTATCAAAACGGTCCAAGTTTCTGCGGTAGTCATCTTCTGGTATATCCTCTTCCACGTCTCTAATTTCCCCAGTAAGCAAGCCGCCACCGAGCGGCGAACTAGCCACAATAGTAATACCTAATTCTTTACAAACTTCAGCCACGCTTTGACCTCCTTTTTCTTTGCTATAAAGAATATCTCTAGTGAAAAGAGAAAACTCTACTTCAACAAATGAAATTGGCGCCACTTTTGCTGCTTTTCTAATGGTTTCAACGCTAGCTTCACAAAGAGCAACACCTTTGATCTTGCCTTGGTCAACGTACTCTTGGATTGCACTAACGGTTTCTTCAATAGGTACATTAGGGTCCACTCTAGCACAACTAAAGACAATATTCATTCTGCTGTCATTGTCATCGTCATCGTTACCATTATCATTATTGTTGTTATTGTCTTCATTATTGATATTTTCAGTGACATCACTGTTGCCGTTGATATCAATATGGCTATTTCTGCGCCTGTTACTTTCGTCAGTATGTTTATGAGCGGGATTCACCAACTCTAAAATGTGATCAATAGACTTATGGATGTCTTCACGAGAACCATGAGGTGTACCGGTACTAGTAAATCCAGTGGCAGTGGTAGTCACTGTTGAGCCTCTTCTCCCACCAGTACCGATAATGGCGGTGTTAGCCTCGTCCACAGTAAGATAATTGACACTTTTTCTGTGACCTCTATAATTGGTGTTTTGATCTCCACTAGCATCCTCATGTTTTTCCTCCTTTTTATTGCCCCTTGTAGTAGTAGGACTAATAGTGTCATCGCTATCGTTATTAGATTCTTTCTTTGGTTCATTTTTTGAGTCATCATCATTGACACTTTTGTAGATATTTGTAGTTGTCATTGTAGTTTTATCCACCTCAAATGCCCCTTTTACTGACACAATCACCTCTTTTCTCAATTTGGGATATATGTTCAAAAAATGACTCAAGTAACGCAAATTTATCCCAGCGCCACCATAGTATTCGGCAGCACTTATGAAACGGGATCCCGCAGCCATGGCGGTGAGAAGGAGCTCATTAGCTTCTTGTTGCGAGGCAGGGTGGCGTCCCCAAGTGATAGCTTTGGTGCTGAAACCAATCATTTTGGGAAGAGGGGTTATTTGAGGTTCAACTGGTTGATCATCTGATGGTGATTTAGTTGATGGGGACATGGCAAAAGTAATTGGAAAAAAATTCCGACTTGTGTGTGGTATGGATAGTCTTTTGATTGGGAAGTAGTAATAGTAAGGGTAAGGTAGAATAAATACACTAAAGTGAGAAAAGGTGAAACAAAAAAAAAAGTAGAATAAGAAATTAGCTAGATTTAAGTAAGCAAGTGGAATAAAAGCGCTGCTAGATCAGCATCGAGGTGAACTTTTGAAGGCGGTGATGTTTTTCAAGGCGGTGGCTGATCGATTGCTATATGTCTTGCTTGGTTGCTGTCTGGCTTTTGCGGCCGCAAATTTCAGCATGCAGGCCCCGTTTCACAATCAAGGCAGCAGCACAACAACAGTTGCAGTTGAAAGACGGTGAACGGCGACCCACCGCAATTGGTGACGTTTTCCTCGGGACCATTGACAGGTAAGCTTGAATTTTGAACGGCCTAGCCTTTATTTTGTGTGCGGTAATATTACCAATGTTGCTGGACATGGTAAAAGGAGCCCGGTTCCCGCCTATAGCCACTATAACACGGAGTGCGGTGAACTGCACTGCGTCTCGGCTAAATTTACGCTTGTAATAACTACGCTGTCAAATACAACGGTTAGAAAAATGCTTCCTATTCCTGAGTAAAAGATATGCAATAAGTTATTTATTGAAATATTTAGCAGCCTTAAGGGGCCAAATACCACAAACAGTTTACTAATTATGAGATACTCAAAGACTGAGAAGAGCTCTGTTTTGCTCGTTGAAACGTTCCCCAGCCACTTTGATGTCCTCAAGGACTTTCTCAATTTTCTGGTAAGTTTGCAAGCTGATCTTTCTGATATTAGCATTGTCCACAATCCGATCTGTCTTGGTGGATCCGGGCAATGGGATGATATCAGGATACCTGTTTTTGTTCGGGTTGGCGTCGTCGTTGAAGAACCCAATCCAAGCAAGTGACAACTGTGGCAAGCTCAAGTTTTCTTGCTTTGCAATCTTTTCCAACTTTTCTAACAAGACACCATTTTGCTTGATAATTTCGTCTGTTGAAAAACGGTCCAAGTGTAAGCGGCGGAAGTCTGTTTCTGGCAAATCGTTAATTGAACGAATATTTCCGGTAAAAAAACCAGAACCAAGTGGAGAATAAGCAACAACAGGAATTCCAAGCTCTTTACAGGTATCAAGCACGCCGTTATATAAAATATCGCGACTCCATAAAGAAAGCTCAGTTTCAACAAAAGAAATTGGTGCCACTTTGGCAGCACGTCTAATGGTTTCTGCCCCAGCTTCAGATAATGAAATGGCTTTGATCTTGCCATCTTTCACGTACTCGTCGATAGCAGAAATGGTTTCTTCAATTGGGACCTTAGGATCTGTTCTTGCGGCTTCAAATATATCTGTTTCTGGAAGAAATGAAAGGATATTGTCAAGGGACCGTCTGACCCCTTCTCTGCTTGCTTCTGGCTGAAAAGTTTGAACGTTGGTAGCCCCTTTGATTGAAACAATAATGTCTTTTTTTAACTCTGGGTAGGCTTGGAAAAACTCGTGCAACACTTTCAAGTTGTTGCAATCTGGCCCGTAGAACTCGCCGCCGTTAAAGAAGCGGGCGCCAGCCTTGTAAGCAGTGAGTAAGATATGATTGGCTTCTTCTTGAGTGGTGATCTTAGTGCCAAAGAAAGTTATTCCCATAGTGCCAAAGCCTATGGTCTTTGGAAGCGGTGTCAATTGGTATCTAGGCATTATGTAACTTGTGCTGAGGAATAAACAATAGCTGAGTAGAGCGGTAATGCATAACTCAAAGTAAAGAGTTGAAAAATACAAGGGACATGAGTAGATAAAAGGCAGTTTATATATTCATAAGTAAATGTGTATTTTGGAATATGGAGCGGAAATAGCGGCGCTCGGCAGAGGAGAAGCATTCCTTAATTTAGATAGTGAAAGATCATGGATAGCAAAAACGTTGTGTAAAGCAACAACTTCATCTCTGCTGCCGAGGCCTTTAAGTTACAGACAGTAGAATGCCAACAGCTCCTCTGGAGTTATCGGACATATGTTCGGGGGTGGTGTCATCTCGTACGCATCGGCTTTGCCAAGAAGCCGTTTCTTACTGCGGCTTTAAAGAAACCCGCACACGCCGCTTAGGGGACGTTCATCTTTTACTAAAGGGACTTATATGTTTTGAGCCCTGGGATATAGTTGGCCTCGGCTCATTACTTCTTTCCGCCAAGTTTGTTGAATTGGCTACTACGAGTACTCCATGGCCAATGCTAATGCTGTCTCTCTGTCTCGCTCTCCCAACATAGACGTACTACGACGCTACCCGAATATAATGGCACAAAGTGATGGAAATTTGAAGTGTGAAACAAATAGTATGCCTTCACTTCTATACAATGCTTGAAGACACCAGCAGCTGAGAAGCACAGCAGCTAAAGCTCTCGACGGACCCTACTGCAAAATGTCAACCTATAGAAAGCGCTTTAAAAGACTAGCAAAAAGTGAACATCGGGGGTTTCTATAGCTGCTCGAAAGATTCAAGTAGTGCCCAATGGTAGCCAATCTTAGTTCTGACAACAACAACACTCGTCATCTTGGAATCTAAGAGTGTGATCGCTCTCCCACCAGAAAACGTGTCGTTTAGTCCACCGTTTGCTGACTTCTGCACTTCTCTGGCTGCTACGGCCTGCTACGGCCTGCTAAGCCTAGCTAACCCCTTGTTACGATCCATCCGCTTACAACAATAATGGCTGCTCCAGTGGGGCTCACTGCCCAAAACACACCGGTACTATAGTCCACTATAGTGCACTGCGCAGCATAATATCACTACTCGATGAGGATGTTGCAGTTTTTGTGTCAAGACGTCCGCTAGACAGGCCATTGCAGCATGGCGCAGCACAGTGCAGCATATCCGGCGATGGGGAGTTTTAGCGAAATTCCATATCTACAATATAACATTTGCAAGTTCCCAAGCTGTTCGCTAGCCATCTTCTTCTTTTTATTATTCTTCTTTTTCTTGCTATTAATCTTCTTTTCAAATTTTTGTGCTTTGAGGAATTATCAGAGTAACATCAACAGCAACAAAAATGGCTGATCCGTCGTTAATCATCGATCACCGTCCCATACAGGACTCCCCGGTCATAGATATGGGCAGCAACTACTACAACTTCGATTTGATTTCTATCTCTTCAACAGTAACAAGCAATTCTAGTAATGATGGCAAAAGCAATCAAAACGAGAAACTATACCAGACTACTAGGTCCAGCACTGAAACGTTTGACAGCACTAGAACTCCAACAAATGCTAGCTATTCGCAAACCCCAAATACAACACCGCAAAGATGTTTACCAAAACATGGTAGCATCGAAAAAGTGCACAGAGCTTTGCTGTTTATTGCAAATGATGCAAACGGCTCTACCCGTGACACTATCCAGGATAGTATCTTCAGTGGCGATGATAACATCATTGACACGTATTGCTACGATACAGAGACTGAAACTGAATCGGCACCGTGTACTCCTACTCCAAAGCGCCTCTCCACATTAATCCAGCTTCCTTTGCCACACGAATTAGAAGAAATAAAATCGAAAAGTGAAACTGAAGAAGAGTTAGTCGATCTTGACAATATCCCTCTTTATGAAGTAAAATATAAAAGTGAAAAGGATATTGAAGTAAATGTGAAAAACAGTCCTGATCTTAGTGATCGTTCATCGGCATGCTATTCCTTCATCATTGACTTGATTGTTGATTACGATGAGGAAACTACTTCAATTTTTTCTGGAAAAAGTAATGCCACCAGAAAAATCGAGCAGCAGCAAGAGGTCATGAACCAAAAACTTCCAAACATTGATACCTCAAAGTTGATTCCACCAAAATATGCAGCAATGCTTGATAGCAGACTCCCGAGCCCCAATATAGAGCTTACAAAAGAAGTAGAAGCTGAGGCAACAAAATCATTATCAACGCCCACTTCTTCTGCTTCTCCAGTCAGCAAAAGGCCTCCAACTAAGGATTTCAAATCCTTCGAAGCTAAACCACAACCTAAATCAATTTTGAAGCAGAGTAACTACAACGATCCGTATGAACCACCAGCTGTAAATTCCAATAATTTGCATGAATACAAAAACGATTTAACAGTTCCTGTACCTCTTACTGATAGAGCAAGCACTGAATGCAAAAACAATGCTGCTGATGGCCTTGGTGAGAAAAAGACACTTAAGTATAGAGTGGTGGTTACTAGGCAAAACATTATTAAAAATATTAAGCGTCTTAGTATCAAGCATTTGTCAATGTCCAGGAAAAGTGTCTATCAATATAACAGCAATGAACCAATTACCCCAAAGACTCCAAAGACTCCAAAGACCCCGAAACTGGCAATGTACGGTAGCTTCAACACAAGCAGCGGAAATCACGATTCCAATATGCAACATAAGTCGATATTTGCTGGCAATAACAAGCTCGTACATGCTATCAAAGCAGTACTTTCAAAAGTCAATACTCCTGGTGGGGACGGTGGTAACGCAGGATACCATGGGAATGGTCTGTTCAATACACCAGGGCCAATCAGTACTCCTGGCACAAACAGCAGTGGTAATAATAATAGTGGCAGCTCGAAGTTTTCAGCAACTGCTGCATTCACTGACAAGGTTAAGCTCAAGCGCTCGAAGACCACCAATAGTATTGCATTGACAAGGCTCAGTGGTAACTACACCAGCGTCCCTGGCACAATTAAACTAAAAGATTTGGACAACAACAAAAACATGCCATTACCAAAGGGTTATGGTAATGGTTTTGGTTATACATCAGCTGGCACTGCTAACAAAAACAGGACCAAGTCCACACCATTGACAATGATTGACACTACTTTGCCTGCTCGCGATCACTTAGCCAAGAACAGTAACAGAAAAAGTATTGAGATCAAAAAGAGATCTATTTTAATCAAGCAAAGTACTACTGAGTTGTACAACTTATACACTATTGACAACCCTTACTTGAATAGCCCTGAAGCTGATACTAATGCTGATGTTAATATTGATAATGAGGAGAAAGTGCAGCAATTGAAAAATTCTAAGAGGCTTTCTATGACAATGGCAGGTATTAATCTCAATCGCAGCAAATCTCAACGCCACACCTATGATAACAAGAGTGGCAACGGGAGCAAGAATGATAACGATGACAAATACATTAAGTTGAATTGTGATTCGAGGCTTGTGAAGGATGATGATTCAGATACTTATACCATCAGCTATGATATTATTCCATCACCAGTGAAAAGAAAGGTAAAGCTGCCTTCAGCTAAGGAGAATAAAGAGGAATCATTAGCAATGCCAAGAATTGCTGAGGTTGATTCTACTGTTGAAAATAGTTTAAAGAGCCAAAAAAGCAAAGCATCGTTAGCTAGCATTGTTTCAAATTCAAGAAATTTGCCTTGTTCTCATTCCCAGTCGCCTACTTCTCGCCCTCGCAATAAGCAGTCTAGCTCTTCTTTAGGAAAACATCAACAGAGTTGTAGCAACAATCGCAAACAGCAACATAGTAGTAGCAGCAGAAGTCACTCGCCTAAAAGCAGAAAATATTCATCATCTCATAATACGACGAATGCAGCAGGTTCAAGAGGAGCATTGCCTGCGTACAAGGCCTCCCAGTTAAAGTACTCTCCTTCTGCTTCCAAGTCAATGAAAAAGAAAGCATTGCAGCTTCAGCAGCAGCAACAGCCAAAGAAAAGTCAGTTACAAAAATTGGCGGAAACCTCATCTTCAACAATCCCTCGTCCTAGCTCCTTGTTGCCACCACCGGTAGTTAAGGGAAGTGGTGATGGAAAGAAAAGGAAATCAAAGTCATCGTCCCAAATGAACCATAAAATCAAAGCAAATGTAGGTGCAAAAACCGGCCGTACCGGAAAATCAATGCAGAATCGGATTAGTTTGAGACCAAAGCATGTTATTTATAATGGAATGAGTGGGTCTTCTGGAGCTGCTGAGAAAAGATTTTTCGTTTGATTAAAGTTTTATGTTGATTTTTTGGGCTGTATTGTGCAGCGTACGAATTGCTAGTTACCATTTGCTACAGTTGCTTCAGCTTTTTTCTTTTTTCTTTTTAATTATGGGTTATTTTTATACTATATTAGTTATTTCTAGATTTTCTTTTGTTCTTTTGGCTTCGGTGTTAGTTATATAGTAGTTTTATACAATTGCGAATTTACAATTTGTTTACAGATACCGATTACCTTATGATTAATCCTCTACCTGCGTACCTAAAAGCCTAAAGAAATAAAATAGTCAAAACTAAGGAGAAGGCATTGTCGAATAATTTTTTGTTAATCATCCTATTTTCTAATAACATAGAATGCAAAAATAAACCATTTCAATGGTTTATTGAAAAAATGGACGAGTTGGGAATCGAACCCAAGACCTCTCCCATGCTAAGGGAGCGCGCTACCAACTACGCCACACGCCCAATTATTTTTTTGGAATCTAATATTTTTAAGTTATTAATGGAAATGTATCCAACTAGGAAAAATTGTTCATTTTACAGAACTATACCGTATATATGTTGGAATTATACCAATTA
>JXWR01000274.1_pt1 | contig 17650 bp, 7 predicted proteins | sample 315541 | NCBI WGS metagenome assembly JXWR01 (sample SAMN03273951, study PRJNA271842) | soil metagenome | isolation source: rice field ambient CO2 | place: India: CRRI Experimental farm Cuttack,Odisha-753006 | collected 2013-12-17
AATTTGAATTTCTGAATTTAATAAAAAAAAAAAAGAAAAAAATTTGGAAAAGTTTACATGCATGACTCAACATCAACATGCAGAGATAGCCGACAGCATGCAGAAGAGCATTATCTGGATATTCAGAAGTTCTATAAAGAGCACTGCAGACCAGTAAAGTTTGTAGTAATACAGCTGAATAAGCAGAAACTAGAATCATTGGCATATGATGGAGTACTTGTTTGTTTCAAAAAGACTCCTCTGTTTACTTGAACTTTCACAGAACAAGTTCAGCTACACATTACAGTTCCCAATTCACTGTTCATAGATCACAGTTTGCATATTTATCATTGAGTAAAGGCAATATTGTAACAGGTATGTTATTGTGATACAATAGAAATTATACAGCTGAAACAAACCAAACATTAGTCTATCTCATAATACACAATCAGTTTGCCGTTATCTCCTGTAATCGAGCCAAGCTCTCTCATTGTTATGTTGTTGTCGTCGTTTTCATTATGGTCGCTCTCATTTCCTTCTTCGTTCTCCGTGGCGAATTTGACGTTAGTTTCATTCTCGTAATCAGTTTCTTTTTCAATGTGCCCATGACAATTTTGGTCTGCCGAGCCATTTTGCTTATGGTTAACGATTTGTACAATCTCAATATCACTGTCACTTTCAAAATCCTCGGTATCATTTGCAGTAAGCCTCTTTGTCGGCGTAGCATTGGTGTTATTGGAAATGGCAGTAGACCTAATATCTTCGTGTTTTACCCCAGTAGTTTTTCTGTTAACAGGTGGTTCTCCTCTAATACTAATAATATTCATTTTTTCTTTTTGACTATCATCAGCTTTAATTCCATTTAACAATCGTTTATTAGCAGTCTTGTGTGCTTCAAGCAAAGCTTTCATCGATCTTTTTTGCAAACTATCTTCCAAAATTTGTTGTAACCGGGGCTCAAGTTGATCGGCAGTGCATTTGCCATTTACTTTTTGCTTATCCTTTTTATTTTTGGTAGAAGGTTTTCTGACTTTAGATTTTCCTTGTTTTCCTTTCTCTTTCTTTTTCTCTTTCTTTTGATCTTTTTTTTTCTTTTTCTTTGCTGCCACGTCTTCTGGCATGCCATCATAGTCCAACTTTTCTGATTTGACTTTTTTTGGTTTGGCTGCAGTAGGAGCTATCGCTTCTTTAATAGATTTTATCCTTGATTGGGAGTGGTCCAGACTTAAGGCAAGTTTGAGCCTCAATACTTTAGTTTTAGTGACATTACCAGTAGCGCCAGCACTCGATTCTTTTATCTTTGAACTTCCATATTGCTTTTGTTTGGCATGATGATGTTGATGAGGGTAATGCTGCGTTACTTCCTGAAGCTGCCGCTGGTTACTCTTTTTTAGTATTTTTTCCTCGTATACATTATATTGATGAACCCATTCATCTTTCAAGCTTTCTACCGCAGCTGGGGAAAGCCTAGATAAACGTAAGGGAATACTGGAGCTTCCTGAATATATTTTAGTTCCCTCGCCAGCAGCATGTCCTCTTAAAGAAAGTTTCAAATCGTTGATATTGCTAAGAACAAAGTCAACATTCCCCAAGTTTTTCCGTACAAGCCGCATACGCTCTTCATCATCCTTATCTCCTGTCTTGACTATATAATTCTTCATATCGTAATAGTTGAACGTCTGGACCTCATTACTGTCGTCATCTCTAGTAGGTTTATTTCGCGAACTTCTACCAACTTCCTTGGAATTGCTATCTTCTATGATAGAGCTTATTGGCTTTCTTTTTTCTGGCCAGAATGTTAAAAATTGTCTCATGCATTCAATATCACCAGCAATACTCAAATCAACCCTCGTCAATGGCCAAGCTAATTTAAATACTTTGAAATGTCGCAAACATCTAGGACAGTATAGCTTATTTATTGAATAATCGTGTGATTGGTAATTTGGAGCGAATTTGGATTTGCGCAAGCCATAATCTTTCTTATTGAAAAATTCTTGATCATACTCGAAATAGCATCCGCAGTTATAGCAATCATAAATTTCGTGTGTTTTTTGGAACTCTGGATCAAATAGGGTCTTGCTAAATAGTCTCTGAAACGTTCTCAATATTTTTCTTTGCGAAAATTCAACTAGATTTAGTTTTTTATTTGTGCTAGAATATATGTTGTTTTTTTTGTAGTAAGCCTTTAATGAGTCCACTGAATCATCAAGAGGAAAATTATCAAGAGTTGTCAGTTGTCCGGAAAGATTGACCAATTTAGCTTTATTTCTAGGCCTAAGTACTCTTCTGTATAACTCACCAGTTGCAGAGGGACTTATGCTCTCTTCTGCATTTGCTTCTCGTTCAGCAGATTCAGTTTCCCTGTATTTCAGAGCACCGTAGGATGTTGTCTCCCCAATTTCCTCGTATCTGAGGATTTGTATCTCCGAATCATCATCACTAACAGTAGCAGTCTGCGAACTAGAATCTTTTGAAACTTTGCCAGTATTGCCTAATACCAACGCATTCTGCTCATGGTTTATATTATCACTCGCAGAGTCTTTCGTCTGCCCATCAATATTTCCATTGATGGTCATGAATGTGGCAGCATATATATTTGCTGATGCTGCTGGTTTGCCACTGCCGCTATCTGAGCTTCCAGTATCCAGTCTGTTCTCATCAAGAACTGCATTTTCATCATTGTTCACATCTCCGTCATTTCCTCCATCATCCTCGTCATCCTCATCATCGTCATCCTCATCATCGCTATCAGACAAAATTTCATAGATTGGTTCTGGCTCTCTGGATTCTGATTCTGGAGTTGGATAGGCCCTTTTGGAATTCTTATCACTCTCATCATCAGTGTTTTCATCTTCTGATATGCTATCAATAACAATGATTTCATCAGCTTCATCATTTTCATTCTCATCTTCGCTGCTTTCTTCAACTGAATGTATCTCTTTTCCACCGAAATCCAAAGGAATTTTTGGAGCAAATGCTCCTGTGCCATTTTTTTCGCATGTCGCACATAAACAGTCTTTGTTATCTTTACCAAAATAACTGGAAGCATATGTGACTGTGATCTCTTCTCCTATAAGAATCTTTCTAGTGGCTATGATTGTCATTCCTGATCTCGTAGAAGAGAACTTTGCGCTACCGTTGCAGTCATGATTAACAAATCTTGCAGGGCCCAACATCAAACATGGGTGAGACCTGGAGGAAATGTTTATGATACTGAAATCATTCTGATCAAGACTATTCACTTCATCTTCATCAAGTTGCGCTAGACAACCATACAAGTATTTCACTTCTTCGTTCTTCTGGTAGACTTTTTTCGCAATGACACAGGCCTCTAGATTATTGGACTTTATGAAATATCTGTCAGTAGCACAAATATCAAATCCACAGTCTTTAGAATAAAGTTGGAAGTATCTTTTTGCATGTTTTATAAATTCGCGTATCTTGACTTCGTATGGATATCTTTTCAAAAATTCGCGAACTTTCTCAAGCTTTAAAAACTCTTGCACAAGATTATTAACTCTATGAGATGCTACAAGATTGTTTGCATCTGTAGGAAAAATCAAGTAGTTTCGTATGAGTTTAAGGGTTTCTTTGGCAGTAAGGGCTTTGTCTGTATCAAAATTTGGCTGATGATATGCTTTGCGGATGGTTGCCCAGTAGAAAACTGAATCTATGATGGATGCGGTTAGGAAATCGTCAAACTCGGCAAGCTCAAACCATGTAAGATGAGATGCCATGGCTATTGTACATATTACCCCCAGTGAACTAGCGCTAGCAGATGCTCCTCGTTCCTAGGTATAATACCATCATCATCAAACAAAGACCTAGGTATTGTTTATTTTGAAATTTCCTACAGAAGAATCTCTACTTGTCACGTGCATTTTCAAGTTAACGCAATATCCAAATATTCGAAATTAATTGCTGGCTTCAGTCTATATTAACGACAATGAGTGTTGACTTTTCTATTTTTTGCTCTGCCCCTTTTCATTATATTTGTAGCAATTTTTTAAAAGCTTCTAATTACCTGAGAAGTGATTGTAGTGTTAGCATATCTCTGATTACACAATTGAGAAGTGCAGACAAATGCGGAAATATAATGCCTGTTTTAATCTCAAACATTTGCTTTCTTTTCTGTCTTTGTTAGAACAGCAACAACAAGCTACAGGCAAAGGTTAGATATACTTACAGCAATTGGTTTCTGATTTCCTGTGCGTTATCAGCCGGCGTAGCAAAATCAAATTTTTTATACTACAATAACTGACAAAGTTTGCCTTTTATTAAAACAAAGTTATGCTTTAAAGTGTCTATTGTAATTGCGTATTAAAACACAGACACTTGTATTTATGGCCACATGCAGCGCAGAAAAGTGGTATAGTTATTGTACAGAGAATTGTTCCCATTTCAGTAAAAATTACTTGACATTGAAAAAATTTATTGTACAATTGACAACTTGCAAAGTCCCTAAAGGAAGAAAAGCCCAGAGTTCAAAATTAAAGTAGGTTAAGCAGCATCTGAACTAGAAAAATTTTTACCTGGCTTTTTAAGACGGAAACTTGATACAGTTTGTAAGCTATTTCATATCCGGATATGATTTTTCTACACAACAGCGTTGCTTAAGATTGTCAATCTGAGAAACACACTGGATTAAGCACATGTTTGTTTCACCCACTAGGAGATCATTGCAATGGGCGACTTCATCTTTTTGTTGCAAGTCACAGTAAACTTCAGGCGATCAATTTCAGGTAATTTTAGAAACCATATTTCAAGATGAGCACAGTCTCATCTCAAGTGGTCCGTAGATATGACTTTCTTAATTTGCTACTAAGGCAGATACTCTGTCGAGCCAAAGCCATCTGCTTCTCCGTGATGTATGCGCAAGCAGAAAAAACCCCGTTTAGAACCGCTGGCTAGACCTGCAGGAAGATGCCTCGAGAAATGCTCAATCGTACACTTATTACCTATTCCCTCGAGCAAGTATATGTCTCAAAAAGAATGGAATTAAAAAGCAGATTAATTAGGCGATGTCATCTTCTAAATTTGTTTAATTAATATTGCTTTAAACTGGTAATACTATAGTTTCTAGAGCTCTTAGTTCGAACATATGAAGCTCGAAAAACCGTTCACCAAAATAATTTCAAATAGGTCGCTTCAACTTTACAAATTGCCTGAGTTTTCAGAAAACCTATTTCTCAAAATATTATGCGCCAAATTCCACTGTACAGAGTGAACACCCGCTTGAAACAAAAATTGATCAACATCGCGCTGGGCAATGGTATTTGCTTTTCTCCCCAAAGTTTGAGGACATTCGGACGTTGACAGTCACAGTTACAGACGCAGCCGTTTGTCATCATGCAGCATCGACCAGCCACCGTCTAGCATGCGCCCATTGAGCATACAGCTCTAAGCGAACATGATGATGTGCATTTGCGGCCATTAACATATAGGACATTAGCCTTCGTGACAAGTTTCCTTTGCATACTTTTGGATCCGGTTCTAGTACAAAGCCTTCAGTGATTATCATTTTCGTGTAATTGCATTTCCCAATTCACCACTATTATGTGCTCTGCGTACTGCCTAGCATTGGCGTCATGTTGCGCCATTAATTCACCTTCGTAAAATCGAAAAGTGTATACTTCTACAAAAAAAAAAAGTCCGTTTAGTTCAGCCTTTTTAATTTTCCCCAATAGTGTTGCGGCCAATAAAGTTTTCATATTTATGCAATGGTCTCATCAATGAGTTATAAATAATCACCTCGCCCCAGACGATGTGCTGATGGAGTGTATCTTTTTGTCTTAGACAATCAATAATTTTTGAAACACTTTGATACCATCTATTTTATTTTTGTCTTTGATTCAAGACATTTTTTACTCTTTTTTTTCTTTTTTGTTGCTATTATTAGCTTTCTACTAACATACCCCTTTTTTAAGCCCGACAGAAAAGACATACTGATATCTTATCGTACTCTTTAATTCTAGTTTACCAAGTGCAAATCTAATAATTTTCCAATTTAGTCCAAAAATACCATTTTCATTATGCAGTGTTTAACCTTTATCCTCTTTTCAATTTTAAACTCTTTAGTCAATGCAGCTCCGGTTGCTAATGATGACAGCAGTTTAGTTACTGAAAGTGACAGTGTTACCTCTATTATTCCTTCTACTGTTACCAGTGTCGATCAGGGCTCTACAACCACATACACCAGCTATTACACTACGATAATAGTGACTCAAACTATTCATGTGAAAGGAAAAACTAAATATGTGACCCGTTACGGAAGTCCTCCATCTGATGAAAGCAGCGGTTCTCAAGCTTCAACCACTCAAGAGAGCAGTTCTGAAGAGAGCAGTTCTCAGGCTGCAACCACTCAAGAGAGCAGTCCTGAAGAGAGCAGTTCCCAACAGAGCAACAGCGTTGAAGTTAGCACTCTGAAAGAAATTGATTCTACAGACGTTACAACCACCTTAACTAGTTCAGGTGTTTCAGATAGCGGCTCAAGCTCTGCATCCACGATTACCTTAACTTCAAGTCCACCAGCAGAAACTGGCTCAAGTTCCAGCCAAAATCAAGTTTTAAGCACCACTTCAACTACACCTTCAACTGACGGTAACACGGCTGCTGCTAGCTCAAGTAAACAAAGCACTACTGCAAGCCCAGAATCAACTACAACTTCTGTGTCTGAATCATTTTCTACTATAACCTCTTCTGTTGACTCTCTGGCTACGCCTTACAGTTCAACTTCTTCCAGCGGTACCTGCTACTTTTACTACGACTTTGGTGATGAGGATGATGAAACTGATATAGATTACAGCACAACTAGTACAACAACAAGTACTTTGTATGTCACTGTCACACAGGCTTAATTTTGATACCCAATACCCTTGCTCGTTTTTTTATTGTGATAAATTCTTTTTCGCTTTTTTTTCATTCTATTTGCTTTTTTTTGTTTTTGGTTTTTTAACAAACTTTTCTTTCACTCCGCTTTGCTATTTATTTTTTACATACCTTTCCCTTTTACATTTCTCGTTTCAAGTTACTTTTCGTTCTTGCCTCTTTGATATATTCATGGGCTACTTTTTCACTTATGATATCTTCTATGATGATCTTGTCTTGAATATTCCAGACTTGCCATCTTTTGCACTTACAATTGTGTGCTCTTTATTACCCATATGTTGCCATGATTCGCAATATACTGTATTACTAGTTACAAATATTATTGATTTTCTTTGAATACACAAAAAGTTTTTCTGATTATTTTCTTACAGTTCTCTATACAAAAACCTGCCACTTTGGCACCTGCATGCTAAGGCGCATGAAGGCAAACACCTGCGTCACGCGATCACCGGAGTCACATCCCGAAAATTACGTAATTGATGACGGTCCAGCTGCGCAGGAAGCCTCGGGACCGGCTTACCCCCAAATGTAGCGCAGCTCTAGAGCCTATTTTCTTGCTAATATCATGATTCTGGACACTTTTCTCAGGTAAACTACTCCACGAACCATCGAAATCTAGAGCTTTTGGAAGCTATTCAGCCGTTTATTGGCATTCACTTGTTCCTGCTTCAAAAACTCTTTTTTTCTCTTTTCATAGTTATATTGTTTTCTGCCTACCAACAGTTTATTTTACTCCTTTATTCATTACTTTTTTGCTACTGAAGATCATCTGCGATACTTGCGTGACTATGTCCAGTATCCGTCTTTTCTTTAGTTTTTGTCTTTAATTTTACATCGCTCTTAAATCCACCATAATCAACTAAGATGCTGATATCGTCTTTGTCAAGAAACCTTATTTCTCACGGGTTGAACAAGCCTAGCTCTCCAGATGATAATCAAAATGCCAACAATAACAGTGATAATAGCAGTTTCATTTCTTCCAAATCTAAGCAAACTACCACTGCTAAGAATGATAACGTTTCAAAAAACTCAAAAAGCATCTTATCTTCAAAGCTTTTTAAAATACCTTTTCAGGCATCAACGGACTCTGTCTACAAATACTTTCGCTCTGAGTTTACCGGTGATGATAAGTCCCAGAAATTAAAAGCAAAAGTACAGCAGGACCTTCAACAGCAGCATCCACAACAAGCTAAGGACCCGCTTTTTTTAAGCGCTGATACAGAAGACGGTTCTCAGCGCCAAATTCTGAAAGAGCACATTTCCTATAGCAATACAAATATTCGACTCCTGAGTATTGGAGAGTTAGTATTAGAAAATCAACATAGCCTAAAAAATGAAAAGCTTCAAAATATACTGCACAAAAGCAGTTGCGATGCTATGACGATAGCGTCGAACAGGAACGCTGGACTATCGAGTGAGCTTCTCGAAGCAACACGGAACGTGGACAAGAACTGCTGCCTTACAAATCAAATATCAAATCTTGATTCCAATAGCACAGCCGGTACAGCAAATGGTCTGAGTGTTCATATTAGTAACCAAAACACGGTATCTACAACACCCGGAACCTCTACGGATAACTTCTCTAAAGGTAGTATTAATAATAACTGTGAAACGCCTCGGATAGCTGAACTCAGTAACGAATGCAAGGCAATTAATGATACTTTATCCGACATCAGCAGTGAAACAAACGAAAATTTTTTTGATAGTGTTGCGTATACAAAAGAAGTTTTCGATTCTCCAAAAGTATTAGCCGAAAACGATAGCTTTGATTTTACAGGTGAAAATAGCCGAAAGTTTACAGAATCCACAGCCAGTTCCACTACAAAAGAAAATAATTTGGTAGTACCAAATAATCTTTCCAAATCTGCTAACAACATAAGTCCAAAGTCGTCGCAATCTAAAGGTTTCTTAAGCTCACATCCTATACCCACTTATGAGGAGATGATGGAGAGTCTTGAAAATGAAAATTCTTTACCAACATATCAAACATTATCGGAACAACGTCATATCGACCCTTTTCAGCACAGTTTATTTTTTAAGAAACCTGAAGAGGTAGAGTATTATTTTGACTCAAACCTAAACAAGCAGTCGCATTTGCCGTCTTACGCACCAACAAAATATAAGCTTGCTGTCGCATTGATAAAGTTTGAAAAAAACCAGTTGATTGACATAATCAATGATAGCAGCCTTTTCAATGAAGTCATGGATAATAATAAGTGGAAGCTAGTGGTTATAGAACTTAATTCCACTCAATTTAACTTATACAGGATTGATCTCAGTCATTTTCACAATCATGAAATAAGCTTTCTAAATGAAAGAGTATTGGTGAAGGAGATAAATGAAGACAAAGAGAAATATTATAATGATCCTAAGTTCAAAGAAGCCTTTTATGACTCTACTCACAAGAACTTTGAAGGCGTTGATATGTTTGACGCAATTAATTTCAACAATGGTGTATTGCCTTTAGGTTCTGGCGCCCAGTTTTGTGCTCATTATAATAAATATCATGGTAATCAAGAAAAGCTGAAACTTAAAAGCAAGCTTGAAAAAGGTGCTAAAAAGTCTGGCCTTTTTAAGAACATAAATTTAAGCTCAGTGAGTGATTTAAATCAACAGTCTCGCAAAAAAAGTAATCCTCCTTCCCCAATCTTAAATTTGAATAGTTATGCCATTCTCAAAAAGGTCATCAAAAACCCACGTTATTTTTTGTCTGAGTCTCAATTAATTAGAACATTTTCGCTTCAGTACGGAAAAATTGGGCTTGCCAATGATTTTTACGTCTCAAAAAAAGAGCAGCTGTTAATTAGTTCAATTTTTGGAGTACAACACTGCCCGGATACCGACGTGAACACAAATAATATTCTAAGACTTCGTCTAGAGGTATATCAACTTTTAATCAATTTTAAATATTTAAATGAACTTATAAACTGGTATAATGCAATAGTAAATGGTATTGACGTATCTTTAGATTTACAAGTTAGAGAAATGCCTAAATTCAACAACGTGCCATCAAGAAGACGCCGCAGGAGACGCAGACATGCCAAGAAGAAGAATAAAAGAAAGCGGTTGAGATCTAGAGCCTTGAGCTCGGCAAATGAATTCTTAAACCGCTCCAGAAGGAATACTGCCACCAGTTCAGTATCTCAAGGTCATCAAAGTGATACAGGCAGTCGTGATCACCGACGTCAATCAAGTATTTTTAGTAATAGTGATGGTGGCTCGTTTGTATACGACGGCACGCCTTCAAATAGTGGTATAGATGAAAGACAACAACAGATTGGTAGATTACGCGCTAAGAACTCCGCTATTGTGAATTACTTTCTATCTGAGTTTGACCCTCCAACCACCCAAAAACCTTCTTACCCTAAACAACAAAGCAGCATTGGTAGCTTTGTAAGGAAAAGAAGCAATTCGAACTCAGCTCCAAAACTTTTCAGATCTTTTACTAGCAATAATTCATTCACAAAGGATAATGGAAAAAGCAAACTTTCTGCGGAATCTCAAGTTGATGAAGTTTCACCACTCACGAATATAGGCAATACTGTTGAAATATTGACTCAAAAGCCGATTAACAAAGGCATTAGTATAAGCTCACCTCAAATACCTACGAAAGTGGTTAAGACAAATAAATATGCTTCTGAAGAGTCTGGTTCAAAGCCACCCAAATTGCAATGTGAGAACTCTCTACCTATTCACATTCCTCAAACCAGAACAAGTGAGCCAGTCAGCCCTCCAGTAAGTCCAACCAGAAGCCCTTCGTCACCGCTTTTGAAGACAGCTGCTTTTGGCAATTCTAGAGAGCGTTCCAACTCACTTAATAAACTTCATTTGGCAAGATCAAATCACTATTTGACTCCAACCCCTCAAATTTTTCCTCATCCTCCTTTGGTTCCTCAAATGTCACCAAGAATGTCTATAAAAAGCAGAGAGAGATCTAATTCAGCTAGCTCCAAGTTTACTATTGATTCGAACGCTAATAATAATAAGTACATTGGTAACTCTGTACATAATCATATGAATCATAATAATGGTGCCGGTCTGTTTGATGGAAACTTGGCACAAATTTTGGGTGATTTCAAATATAGAGCTAATTCTGCAGCAAGTATGACATCCGGTACCAATTCCGGAATACACAATGTATCACCAACTCGGTCCGAGGTTTCATTTGAGAAAGTGTTTGGATTGATTGACAAAAAGTCAATAGGTGAATTGGAAATTTTTGAGAAAGACAATAATATTTTCCCAAATTTAACCGATGTCCTTGACCAGAGCTTTAATCTAACTCTTGCAGACAGCGAAGTTACTGAGGAAGGTAAAGAACTTCGCAAAGAGCTTGAACGGGATAGTTTTGAAGAGGAACATGCTGAAGGTGAAGGCCGCGATTTGGATGCGGAAGACGTGGAAGATGTGGAAGATGAAGATGTAGAAGATGTGGAAGATGAGGACGAGGAAGACGAAGACGAAGACGAAGAGGAGGATTACGATGCTACCCATATTGGCGAAGATGAGAACTCTGAAGATAGAGAAGACGACGAAGAAGATGTTGCATTTGAGTTTGGGTTTGATCTCACGCTAACCAATTTCAATAATGAAGCAATAATACGCTCTGAAAATACGGAATATAAATGGTATCCATTAGACAAAAATCCAACAACTAGAAGAATAGTGAAAGATTCCCTTAAAAGTATGACAGTTTTACGTGCAACTGATAGCTGGATTAATAGTCGTGTCGTTAGAGAAGCGGTGGTGCCAAATTTGCATTTCTTTAAAAATAAGCTTCTCGTCACTAGAAAATCCAAAAATTCCCGCACTGGTGAAGTCAAAGTTAAAGAGGAACCGGACCGCAAACAAAATCTTGCTAAAACAGTCAAATACTATAAGTATTATGTTGTGGGAATTAGAGAGCTAATCCAACTTCGTAATGACCGGATCTTCAATTAGGAAACAAAGTTAATAATTTATATTTACATCGATTTTTTTTACCTTTTCAATTTTCATTTCTACGAACATTTGTTCTCTGAAGAGTGTGATTTTTTTCGGAACTTTCGTTAATACAATAGATGGTTTTTTTCGATCTTTCTTGTATAGTTTGACATCTTTTTACTACACATCATTTTATATTTCGTTTCTTTCTTCATTTCCACTTGCACCTCTTTTTGGTTTCCCAGTGTCTCAATACTGTGTTTATTATCAAAAAAATACTGCTTATTTTTCTTTTATCTTTTGCTACTAATTTTACTTTTTTTTGTTGTAAATGCTTTTAGGTTTGTTACAATCTTAACTTCTTAGACTCTATGCTATATATTATTATGTCAGACAGACCTAAGCTGTTAGCTTACCGAAACTAGGTGCGCATGTTACTCGGCATTCCAAAGAAAAAGCTGTAGCTGTTACTGTACTTTGCTATGCTGATTCTGCGCATTGATACGCAGGTACACAAGCTTACAATATGTGCGGCCACAAAGGCAATTTTATGGTAAATTTGAAGCTCGTTTCTTGAAAAAAAAAAAAAAAAAAGTACAAAGAACAAAATAAAAAGAAAAAGTTAAATCAAAACAATGGAAAAACTTAAAAAAGCAATAAATCTGAAAGTAAACAGAATAATTCTAGTGATTAAAAAACAAAACTTGAGAAGAAAAACGCAAATTTGAAAAGCAAAAGCATACAGAACATTGATTTGAAACATTGAAATATGAATATTTAGTGAGTGAAAACCGCAAATTGGGAATAAGAGGCTCTTTTTCAATGAAGAAAAGTAGCTAGTTAAATGGTCAAAACACTGTGAATAGTATCATGACTCCCATGTGAGCGGCTAACCACACTGAACATTTGATAAAGCGGAGTTGAGATTGGTTGTCTAAGAAAGAGTATAAGGGAATAAGGAAATATACAGTATTGATAAAAGAATAAAGTATCACGCAAAGTAAAAGGCAAGAAAGAAAGAAAAAAGAAAAGATTAGGACAAAGCAGGTCTAAAGTGCATGAAATATAAAAGGGTTAATATTGGCTAGAAACTGAAAATGTTTAGAAAAAAAGTAGATTTTGCAAAAAAAAAAAATCAAGGCAAAAGAAGAAAAAATATAGGTATCAAAAATATTGATTTTAGGGAAAAGGGAAAAACTGAAAATGGATAAACGGAACAATAAACAAACAACTAGCTTTAGCAACAGTGACAACTTGCACCTACTCGTTTCTTCCAGAGAAAAAGGTAGTCACTTCCTCACCTCCTGAATAAACCACTTTTCTGGTTAATTTGGAAAAGCTGATACCATTTTCATACTTTTTCTTCTCCCAAAACTCCAAACTTTTCTCCAAAGTTTCTTTGGCACTAGCTAACTTTTTTCTTGATTGGAAATCATGAATACATGGGTTGGGAGGCAAATTATCCTCGATAAACTTGATCTCTGATTTTATCTTTTTGATTTTCTTAGAGATTTCACGGTCAATTAGTTGAAGCTGCTTTAATTCATGTGTATGGTGATGAAGCTCAGCAGAGGTAATGGAACCATTTGGTGATGGAACATCAAGCTGTGAAGCTGATTTTTTTTTGACAACTTTGAATTGTGGTACAATGTGTTTTTTCTTGTTGCTTATAATCGACAGAGCTAAAGATTCAGAAGATCCTTGGGCTCTCAATTGCGATGCTGGTTGAAAGTAACTGTTTGTTGCATTATCTGAGGAAATGGTTGTTTTTTGTTCACGAAGCACTTGGTGGGGTGGTACAGGAGGAGCTGTGCTTCCAATGCTGGTAATACTTGTGTTGTTGTAGTGAAAAGATTTATCTTCAGCTAAATCCGAAGTGAATGGATTAACCGATTCATAAGATGTGTCGGGCGCTGCATATCTGTTTTCTTTAACTTGAATAGGTTTACTATCTATCTGCATATCAGAAATTGGCTTGAGTTTGATTTTCTCGATTTTTGGACTGGTTTCAGCAGATCTAGGAGGAGGAGACTTGATGTGGTTATGCTTTTCAAAGTTAGCTCTATAACTTTTGACTGATATTGTTGGAGACTTAGTACTTTCTTCTGGCTCATTGAGATCTAAACCTTTTTTTATCTTGTCTTGCAATGCTTTTATACTATTACTGACGCCTTCTTTTTTCTTATGTGAATAAGAGGAGCCTGTAGAGTCACTGCGCAAGTGGCCTCTATTACTAGCCTTTGGATAGGTGCCATTCGTGTTATTGTTGAATGTTGATGAAGAAATGGAGGCGGGAGAAAACGCATCGGAAATTTCGTGAGACGTATTTGTATCTCTTACCGAGTCGATTTCTTCATCAAGGTTTGACAGTTCGTTGGCTTCACTGTCATCCAAAAGAGACTCTATGTATTTCTTGCTGCTCATTTTACCATTCATGAAGCTTTTCTGGGAGGCTTTCGAATAATCGGTGGAGCTAGCCATTTCTGCTTATATCTGTGATATAATCTTTTGTTAAGTTTGGTTGGGAGCTATGAGGTATTCGAATCAAGTCGCATATAAAATGTTTGCAAGATTTTGAATGAAAGTAGTATGAGTTCGTTAAAACGCTGGAAAAATTTTTGTTTCACTGAATCTAGGTATTTGGGACTAACCGGTTTAAAGACTGTAATCTTATATATTCAGCAAAATCCACAGCAGCTTAGAGATAGGTAATTTTTTTTTTTTTGATCTATCTAATGCTTTGGTTTTTTTTTTCCTCTATATCTTCTAGGCTCGCATTCACAATAGCTTATGAGAAGGAAAGGGTTTCCCACAAAAGGTAACTCAAATATCGGTCAAAGACAAAACAAGAGAGCAACGAAGGATTAAAGAAGCACAAGAAAGGATGGCAGAGACGGAGACAGGGAATGGAATCAAAGCAAAAGGAGTGAAGGACGCGGAGGAACATGTGTACACACCACAAATCACCGTAAGGCCAAAGAAAAAAAAAATCAAAAACAACAGGCACAACTAACAGGGCCAACTTTAAGAAAAAGGGAGAGATAGTGATTTTCGCATTATATTACATTTAGGCACGCTATTATGCATATATATACATAATAATTCACAAGTGTAACAGTCATGTGGTCAATTATTTTACGCTCATTTTCGCACCCTTTGCAACGGTAAGCAGGAAACTGGCAAAACTCACAGAAGCATGCGTCTCTGCTTTACCACCAAGATCCATAGTACAAGCATTGCGTTGGCATGCATCATCGCTTCGATTTGGTTTTGTACCAGCAGCGCTTCGCAGGAAGAAGGTCTCAGCTTGCCACGTGCACAGCAGTTTTATAATCTCACCAATAATGGATAGTTATGATGTTGAATTCGACAATTGACTAGCTTGATCTAAGATGGCGGTAGCTTTAACTCTGTTGACGAAAAACACAGTTGTGGAAGGAAGTTCTCCGCGTTGGTCATCAGTATAGAGGACCTTGGCAATAGAGGAAGCGGTCTTGCCGGCGGTGGAAAATGCATTTGTGTTATCTGGAAAAGACGGCTTATCTGGAGATTGAGGTTCTCGTTGATAAGACTTCTTCTTCGGCAGTCATGCGATTGACGGCGGCGTTTCGGCGACTGTGAAGCTCTTCGGTGGTGATATTGAAGTTTAGAACAGTTCTCTTGAGAGTGATCAGGTTCTTCATATTATCAGCCCGTCTTGACAAGTAGATAACAAGCGGGTGTGACGAATTGAGATAACGAAGTTCACGAAGAAGCAGGTGAAAATCGAACGGTTTATTGCGAATTTGCGGTAAGAGCAGGTCGAGGAATGCAGAGGTAGACTCTAGAATAAGAAATTTTTTTAAACCATAGTGTTGTCGAGTAGTAGCATGCGCGGTAATCTCGATTGGTGTTTGGTTAGCTGAGAATAGAAAGCTTCCTAACCAGGAAGACCTTGTGGGAGAAGATGAGCCTTTGGTTTCACGAGACGCAACACGATGTGGAGGAGTGGTTTCGCTAAGATAGTTGTTGATGATGACGTTAGAAGCCTTGATTATCGAAGATGACGGCAGACGCAGAAACTTGCAGAGGTAGTAACAAATGACGCATCCAAATAGGTAAAGATTTAAATCATGCAATGAAGTTTGAAACATCAACATGTGAACAACGCGACGTACACAGTTGAAAAGGAAAACTAGAAAATCACCAACAGTGTAGTCCATGAATGTATGATAGCTTTCTCGAAAAAGTCGAAAAACTGTGATCAATCCAAGTGATCGACTTGATCCATCAACCATTCAAAAGTTGATGATGCAAGAGTGGTCGTCGTGAGAAACAGAGCAGTGATTCTAACGGTTTCTGAGACATCAATAGTGGTTGTGGTAGCGGACACGGTAGCGCTGGTTAGTGAATGAGCCAAAGAAGTTGAGATTTCAGTAATAGACTCGAGCAAGGGTGCAGTAACATCAGCAATGGATGCTGAGAGTGAACGTGCAGATATAGAAATGCAAGTGTAAAGAATAACGGCAGCAACAGCTCTGAATGAGAACTTGAAAGAAGAAATCAAATGGACCGGTATGGACGACCTCCATGTAGTAAGGCTGATTGGTATATCAAGCGATGATATATTAACCAAGTAAAACTAAATAGAAAAATAACGATAACTTCTGATTAAATAGTCGATTTTCATGCAGTGTCGTAGTAAACTAAATGGCAATATCTTCCTAACTGAGAGGTTACAAAGAATTAATTAGGTGGGGATAGTCCTATACTTATGTTACATAAGGATACAAGCTTAGAGTGCTGGCTATTAATTGCCTTTGCTTTGGTGCCAGTGTTTTTGTGTTCAATATCAGCTTGAGGTCAAATCCATGCTTTACATTGGTCATAGCATTTGCTTTCAATGTCATTTGAGGCCTTCCGCTTTATACACTGTGAAAGTGCTTTAATCTTCTATTATATATTTGTTAATTGTAAGAACGCTTATAACACACACAAAAAGGATTAAGAAAATAGTACGCCCTTTACCAGTAATGTACTTCTATCACCTACCGAAAACTATTCTTAACGTGATTTCAATCAACAAAATACCACATACACAGCTATTCGGGGGATCATGACAGAGCTTCCAACATTTCAAGTAATCTCTAATCAAATATTTCACTATAATTCATGTTGAAGCCGACGTTGAATGTGCAGAGTATAGAACAACATTAGTTGGTTATGTTTATTCTTTGTACTATAGCACTAATCCAATTTGCACGCTATACAGATGCTTGTTGATGTACTTTTCGTACACTGCTCTTGTCTAAAAATGCTGTTGCAGTTTCCTTTCTCCTGTTTCTGGGGCACACCAGAAGCTGCAGCACTGCGATCCCGGTCCAGGAAATCATTTTTAAACCCGAATCCCGCCGCCAAATTTCCCATCACCGGTACTCTATCTTGCTCGCCGATAATACCAAAAATCACGAACACAATACAAAGCAGTCGCATGATTTAATTGGGATATTTACACCAACAGCATAAGCGCTGGTATGGTGGTGTAGTACCCTTGCCCTTACAATTAAAGTCTACTAGTTAGTCCCGCAAAAAGGAGGCGGAAGTCGGTGTTAGCGGCTCAAAAACGCAGTCTTTCGGTACGGAAACCATGCGGCTTAACGATTCCACTCGTCTCTATTAGCGTGCATTGATACATACGGCTTAGTGCTTGTGTAGATATACTGGCTAGTTTCTTGATCAATATATAAAAAGACTTGCGCCTTAGCTCAAAATTTCCAAACATGAATCCCTCGGTTATATTCGCCACCCAATCAAGTTTTTCTCTGCTCGAAATTTAAACGATACGCTCCCGGGGAGATTTGATACTCTTTTTTTTTTTTTT
>JXWR01000774.1_pt1 | contig 17642 bp, 10 predicted proteins | sample 315541 | NCBI WGS metagenome assembly JXWR01 (sample SAMN03273951, study PRJNA271842) | soil metagenome | isolation source: rice field ambient CO2 | place: India: CRRI Experimental farm Cuttack,Odisha-753006 | collected 2013-12-17
TGAATGGAGGCCAGTAGATATTTGGAGAAGCTTTTCTTGCAGTTCGGGTAATATCGAACGGCGTACATCTATAAGGAGAAAATCATCCACTTTGACCAGATCCAAATCGAACAAGATACGGGCAAGTCTGTCCATGTTGAGGATAATAGTGGCGGCATGTCGAGCGTCTTGGCCCCTAGCCAGCCGTTTGCGAAGATTGACCTCAACCGAGCCAACGTGCCGTTAATCGAGGTAGTAACCTGTCCTGATTTCGAGGACCTCAAGCAAGTCAAGGCGTTTTTGAGAAAATTCCAGTCATTGGTGAAATTCCTCAATATCTCCACCGGCGACCTAGAAACCGGCGCAATGAGAGTCGACGTGAATGTGTCGGTCCACAATGGACAGCGCGTGGAAATCAAAAACTTGTCTTCCAGCACCGCCATCCTCGCTGCCATCAAGTACGAGTACCAACGGCAACTACACGAAATAGCTGCTGGAAAGCAAATAGCCCAGGAAACCAGAGGCTGGGACGGGGCAAAGACAACAAAGATCAGAAACAAGGAAACCGCAGTGGACTACCGCTATATGCCGGATCCAGAGTTGTCGCCCATCCACCTCTCCAAAGAGCTTGTGGCCGAAGTGAAGCAAAACTTTGTGCAGTCGTTGCCTGATGACGTTATCGAAAAGCTCGTTGCCAAACCGTTTGACCTAAGAGTCAAAGACGCAAAGTTACTAGTCAGCGATACGTACCCCGGGTTGCTCGAGTACTACCTCAGAGTGTTTCGCCACACTGCGGCGGCAGGGGCAAAGCATCCAGATGGCAAAACAGTATCGGCAAAAGTTCCCGGCAACATGATCTTGCACGAGCTTATCGGCCAGCTAACCAAGCACGACTTGCCGTTCAGTCCCAACATTATCCCCGTGTCCAAGCTCGTTGAGTTGATTGAGGCGATCCACTTGCAGCAAAAGCTAACCACCAGCAGCGGGAAGTTGCTCTTATCGTACATGGTGGAGAACCACAGCAGCGAGGAGATCCAAACCAAGCTGATCGACGCCCTCATTGACGAGTTCGACCTCGCGACGCCGCAGCAGATTGACGGCACATTGCAGGGCGAAATCGTCCAACTATGCGAGGAAATCATGGAGCAGTTCCCAGAAATCGTGGCAAACTTGCAAAGCGGCCAAAAGTTGAACTCGTTGCAGTACTTGGTCGGACAGGCAATGAGGTCGACCCAGGGCAAGATCCCGCCAAAGATTATCGAGGCGCAGTTCAAGAAGTTGATTGGGATGGAGTGATTGTGCTTGTGATTGTGCTTGTATATACAGATATCTATGCATGCATTTGTGGTAGTTGGACACTGTTTATATATTTTATTGAACTATATGTGCATATCGAGATGGAAAACGTATTGTTGTTGTTGTTGTTGCGGGGGTGAGATCAATGAGCCCAAGTGCTCGTTGTAGTAAGCTTTGTAGGGTTTTGCATCCAATCAGCTCATACGATGCGCCCTCGCTATTGCCTCTTGTAAACTGACCCAGTGGCACCGAGCTCACAAACCGGGGACAGATAGAATGAGTTTCGAGTTTCAAGCGAGCCTCAAAGAAGTGGTGAAAATTGTAATGCTGATGAGAGCTCGCCCGAATGCTCTGATGTTCAGAAATTGATTTTGGTTACGGAGCGCATGTCATGCATGAAAGGCTCCCACCAGCAGCAACTTTGAAAATTAAAGCCGGAAAAAAAAATAAAATAATAAAAAAATAAAAAAATAAAAAAAAAAAATTCTGGATGCCTAGAATAGAAGGAAGGCCCCTTTAACTGTGCTGAGTATTTGCTAGAAAAGAATAAACAAACGCACAAATGACAGCTACTAAAGAAAGCAACAACAGCAGCAAAGAGACTCCTGGAGTAAGCGCCGTGGAGCAAAAAGTCGCTGATTTGAAAAGTACGTACCGCATTGAGCATTGGCCGCTGCCGATACCAGCAAGCAGGCAACGCTACTATTACTACTGCCAATTACCACCGGTCTATAATATAATTAATGAATTATCATACTAACTCACGGCCCCTTAGTCGAACACGAAAGCGATGACGAGCAAGTAGACGGCGACGACGACGCCCCACAAGACGGCGAAGAAGCAAATGGCGAGAAAAAGAAAAAGAAAAAGAAGAAGAGCAAGAAGAAGAAGAGTGCCAAAAAGAAGGTCGTCCCAATTACCCAATACTATCCTGATGGCAGGTACCCAGAGGGCCAAATCATGGAATACACAATGGACTCAAACACGTACCGTACCACTGATGAGGAAAAAAGATACTTGGACCGCCAATTGGACGAATCCAAATGGAACGATTTCCGTAAAGGTGCCGAGATCCATAGAAGAACTAGAAGACATGCAAAGAATAACATCAAGCCAGGCATGACGATGACCGAAGTTGCCGATACAATCGAAAACGCCATCAGAACCTTTGCTGATGCCAGCGATACCAAAGTCGCGGGAATCGGGTTCCCTACTGGGCTCTCGTTGAATCACGTTGCTGCCCATTATACTCCTAATGCCGGAGACAAGTTGGTATTGAACTACGATGATGTGATGAAGGTGGACATTGGGGTCCATGTGAATGGCCACATTGTTGACTGCGCCTTCACCCATACATTCAACCCCAAGTATGACGGGTTGCTAGAAGCGGTGAAGGCAGCAACAAACACCGGGATCAAAGAAGCCGGTATCGATGTCAGAATGTGCGACATTGGCGAAGCTATCCAGGAAGTCATGGAAAGTCACGAAGTCGAGTTGGACGGCAACTTGTATCCAGTGAAATGTATCAGAAACTTGAATGGTCACAACATTGGCGATTATCACATCCATGATGGGAAAACCGTGCCAATTGTGAAAAACAGCGACGAGACCAAGATGGAAGAAGGCGAGACGTTTGCCATTGAAACATTCGGCTCGATCAACGGGTGGGGGTTCGTCCTAGGCGAAGGTGAATGCTCGCATTACGCAAAGAGCCCAAATGCTAATGCAGCCGACATCAGACTCAGCGGGGCCAAGGACTTATTGAAGGTGATTGACCAAAATTTCGGCACTTTGCCATTCTGCCGCCGTTATTTGGACCGTGTGGGACAAGAAAAGTACTTGTTTGCTTTGAACAATTTGGTCAAGGCGGGCGCAGTGGACGATTATCCACCATTGGTGGAAAAGAAAGGTGCTTATACCGCACAATGGGAACACACTATCTTGCTCCGTCCAACAGTAAAGGAGGTTGTGTCCAGAGGTGATGACTACTAGACTATGAGTGAAGGTAAGCGTCAGTTTTGTATATACGTTTAGGTTTAGTATACCTACTATAGTATCGTTGGTTGTATTTATTCACAATAGTTTCATTGATAGTATAGCTTTGGCATGTTTTCAAATAGTGCTGATGCACAGTAGTGCAAGTAGCAAATAATGTGGTGGCCGCTACTGTGTGTTATGTAATATTTATGTAATATTATTGGTTATGAGCCATGTAAGTGAACATTAGTTGGTGTACGGGTGTTTTTTTGATTCTGTCTCTGTTTGCCAGGGAAGTCGCTTGTGCCGCGAATATTCTCCCGTTTCTGTTGTGCAAATGTGTGTGCGCAGCAGCAGAAACGCGACACCGAGTAAATATCAAAACATCGCATCGCATCATCTCATCGTCGATAATAATCGAACCCACCAATCTACTGCTGCGATCATCTTTCCAGCTCTATTCACTGGCTGCAACAATTTTTTTTTGGCCAGCAAAAAGAAAAGAAAAAAGAAAAAAAAATGGATCAACAGCCCTTTGACTCAAACAACTTTGAGCAGTTCAGGCTCCATAGTTTTGCTCAGTTCTCTCCTTTTTTGAGTCAACAACAACAACTGCAACAAAATCAGAGTCAGAACCAAAATCAGAATCAAAGATCATCACAACGCGTCATTGATGAGATCTCTACCAATTTAGAGGGGTTTCAGCCAATTCAAGGCAGCCAAGGGCATCATCCAGATAGCATCTTAGCCAAAGAACAGGCCAAAGCCGCTGCTGCTGCTGCCGCTGCCGCTGCTACTGCGGCAGCAGCAGCTAATGTCGCTAATGTCGCTGCTAGGGAACAATACCAGCATCAACATCATCATCATCACCACCACCACCACCACCAGAATCAACTGGATCCTATCGGAGCTAGCGGAATCCCAAACGCTCTTGCCGGACAATTACCAGGACAAGTGCAAGGACGAGGCTCATTTCCAATACCTGGAGGTCCCTCTGGGCTCAATGATGCTGATGTTTCGTTAGCATCAGCAGTAGCAACTGCAGCAACCGCTACTTCTGAAGATTCAAAATTACCAAGAGCCACATTGCAGCAAAAAATCGATGTGCTCGATTGGTATCATGCAAGTGATAAGAAATCTCAACAACACACAGTCACCCATTTTCAACAATTGAAGAAATTCGCCATTACTAAGTCATCATTCAATAGATGGCTTAAAGAAGAACCTAAACTCAGAAAAGAGTTTAAGAATTTGAGTTTCACTTATAGAAGCGTTTATAAGACTAAACCAAATTTGAAAAATCCAGAAACTAACCGAGCATTGGAAATCTTTTATGAACAAAACTTGTATGAAAAAAATATTGATCATGTTAGTGAGCGGATGTTACTAAAGAAGTTTGAAAAATTTGCATTGATGTTTGATGCGAATTTCGATATTTCCAAAGCTAAAAGATCTAATGGATGGCTACATCATTTCAAAAGGAAAAACATTGGCAAAAAGAATCTTATTCTGAAATTTTTCCTTGAACAGGACCGCATTTTTTCAATCAAATTCTTGAATGCTGAGAAAGTAAGGATAAAAAATGCATTGAAGAATTACATCTTTCAGGATATTTATCATTTTGATGAACTTAAAGTTACCTCTGATTTACCAGGAATAAAACTTTTTGATGATAAAAAATTGAAAATTAGCGAATTGCTCGTCGGACTTTGTGTCAATGCTGATGGTAGTGATTTTAGGGATCCGTTAATTGTTGGTAAAGATGGTTACCAAAGAGATGTTAGATTGAAAAACGCATCTAATTATTATCAGCATCCTTCAGTGTCCATAACTACGGAAATTTTTCATGAATATATCAGCAAATGGGATAAAGAAATAGAAAAACTGCAACCAACTAGAAAAATTTGTATTCTTGTTGATACCCTTTATGCACATATCATTCCTACTGAAGAACTAAAACACATTGAATTGATTTATTTCAGTCCAAATTTCATTTCTTATTTATCATACCCAAGTGAACTTTTTAATAAGAATGTTGCTAGTTTAACAGAGGTGATTCCAGATCCTCATAACAAAACTAATTTCAGCTTCATAACCAAAAATGTGGTGTTATTGAATAGCAATGCGAGAAAATTGGGTAAGTTGGAAATTCAACCCATTAGTTTAGGTCTCTCAAGAATTTTTAAAAGTTATTTTAAACTCAATTTGTTTGAGTATTACTTGTCTCAATTGATTTGTTATGAAGGTGAATCAACTGATACAGTGGGAAATTTTTCTTCTTTTGCGTTGCAAAACGTGGTTAATGCGGTGGAAGAAAGTGATTTGATTTATTTTATTAGTGAAGCTTGGGAAGCACTCAAGTCCGAAAATGAGAAGTTTGAAAAGAACATTGAGAGAGCGGAAAACATTGAAGGAGCATTCACGATGAATGCTGGTGCTGCTGGTGCTGCTACTACTGAACAAAATTTTGAAAAGTTTGGTAGGAAAAATATTGTTTCTAATTGTTTTAAAAATAGTGATATTTTGCCATATTACAATCTTATCAATTTAACCTCGGATGTCAATTCTAACCCAATAAATCCAATAATTTTTTCCGACTATTCAAAAGAATTCAAACTACTCCAAATCCTCAAAGTTTTCGAGTTGAAAAATTTGATTAAATTGGAAAGAAGAAAGCCATACTTGTCATTATCAAGAGCTCAACGTTCGGATTATTTGCCCTTAAAGATTGAAGATGTATTGTTTCCAAATGAAGAGTTTGTGCTCAATAAACACATGAGTGATGAAGAAATTGTGGAAATGGTTAAAGAAGAAATGCGCAATTTTGATAACCTCCCAGATACTTCTAGTTTGAATAACTCAGAAGGACTAGCTAAAAGAAAAGAGCAAGATGCTGGTCAAAGTTTCATTGGTGCTACGGCTGATAGTAGTGGTACTGGAGCATTTGCATCTACTGACAATCCATTGCGCCAAATTGGTATTGTGAACACTGACAAGCCAGACCAAACAACAACATCAAGTAACGGCACTGGCGCTGAAGCCAACAGTACTCAAAATCAGTCACAGAATAATAATGGTTTGAACACTATTGAAGTTGATGAATTAATAAAAATTTCTCGACTTTTGAATAAAAACGTGAAAGGATTCTTAAACACCAATTCCAACGAATTTAGTAAATCAAATTATTACTTCAAGAATTTTTTGATTTCTTTTATATTGGAATCAAATGATTTCTTGTTAAACAGTAGTCAATTTGGTGATTTGAATAACGTTGAGCGTGATTTTGAAAAATTCTTTGTTTCATTGAATAAGAAGTATGGCAGAAATAAATCAAAACATCCGTCTGCTAATGGTGGTGGTGCGTCGACAGGGCCAGTGGCAACAATAGCAACAGCAGCAGAAGCAACAACCGGCGATGCTGGTGCGGAAGGATCAGCAAGATTGGGAGGACCAGGACCACCAAATACAGTGACTAATGAGAATCAAAGTAGTATTAATGCTTCGGTGCTTAATGTTGATACACTTTTCGTTAGCCCAATTGGAGCAAAGAGAGTGAGCAGTAATGCTGGTTCTAGTTCTAATTCTCACCCAGATCCCACCCACCATGTTGGGCTTGATAATGTTGATGGCACTTTAAATGCCAGCAACGGTGGACAGGGAGGTGACGAAAACGATGATGAGGACGATGAGGATGATGATGATGCTTTTGAAGATGCTGATGATGGGGAAAGTGGTGAACCTCGTCGTAAAAGACAAAATACTGGACAACAAGATGGCAGTAGTGGCAACAATAATAATAATAATGATGGACAGTTTGCAAAAAAGGGGAAGATTTCAAATATTATAAATTTCAGCCAATAATGTTACTGCGTGTGATGTGTATATTATTGATTCTTTTAGTTTACTTCTGTTTTAATAGTTTTTACAGACTCTCCTGTACTTCTACATTGGGTAGAGCTTGTTTATTTGTTTGTTTGTTTTTTGTGTATGTTTTTTCTATTTTGTCAATTTTTGTTTTATCTTTTTTTTTTTTATGTGGGACTATTAAATTTTTAGTATAGTGTACTTTTTACTTTTTAGTATTGTTCAAATTCTCTATTCTGTATATTAAAAACAGTTGCTTTTAAAAGTTAGTCAATTTTTTACCACTTGCTGTAAAAATGCATCACGGAGCAAAGTTTATGTGCCAACATGTGGACAATTGTATCTTTTGGTTTACTTAAAGATACAACAAATGACATCTACGGTTAAAAAATTTTACCTGTTAAAAAATTATATTACTAATGTACACAACCTAAAATAGATTAGATAGAAAATTAAACATAACCCATACCAAATCTAGAAATTACAAAAAAAACAGAATCTGGATAAAATGAAAACAAAAAACGTGAAAGTAGAGAAAAGAAAAAGGAAAACTTAAGCAGCAGAAGAGTACTTGGTGACAGCACGAGTACCTTCAGAGACAGCGTGCTTGGCCAATTCACCAGGCAAGATCAATCTGACGGCAGTTTGGATTTCTCTAGCAGAAATGGTGGACTTTCTGTTGTAAGCAGCCAACTTGGAAGCTTCGGAAGCAATTCTTTCAAAGATGTCGTTGACGAAAGAGTTCATGATAGAGATAGCCTTCTTGGAGATACCGGTATCTGGGTGGGTTTGTTTCAACACCTTGTAGATGTAGGTGTTGTAAGATTCTTTTCTGGCCTTGTACTTCTTCTTACCGCCTTCGGATGGGGCAGCGGCGGTCTTTTTAGCGGCAGCTGGCTTCTTGGAAGCTGGAGCCTTAGAGGCTGGTTTCTTTTCTGCTTTTGGGGCCATTGTTGTAGTTATTGTGGATAGTACACTAAGTGATGGTTAAAGATATTTAGGAAATAATAGTTAAATTCGAAATTTAAAAGAGAAAAGAAAGAACTTTTAACGCGTCTTATTCTGGGGTAAGAAGGAATTGGACAGACTTAAATAGCCACTGAGACTATAACTGTATCTCAGATCTGTGTCTGCCTGCAATTTGGTCACTGTTAATAAAACTACAGTGGGCTGCTGTAGGAATTGGCACATGGCGTGCTATCGCCTGCGCAGGGCTTTTTCTCAGCTGCGTGCCCGGCCCTCAGTCTAATGTCTGCGTAGGTTACGGCATACTCTGCGAAGCTCACGGCACAAGTGCCAGCGATCTGCTATCCACTGCATAGCACAACAGTGGGATACTTAAGTCAACTGCTTTGCTGCCCATAATGACAAAATGGATCCAAATGTTTTCCTGATTGCATCTAACTTTCATTACACTTAGTGTTCTTAAACTCTTCTCTCACAACTTTTCTATATTAAATCATACAATAACTACAATGTCCGGTGGTAAAGGTGGTAAAGCAGGTTCTGCTCAAAAAGCTTCCCAAACTAGATCTGCTAAAGCTGGTTTGACCTTCCCAGTTGGTAGAGTCCACAGACTCTTGAGAAAAGGTAACTACGCTCAAAGAGTTGGTTCCGGTGCCCCAGTGTACTTGACCGCTGTCTTGGAGTATTTGGCTGCTGAAATCTTGGAATTGGCCGGTAACGCTGCCAGAGACAACAAGAAGACCAGAATCATCCCAAGACACTTGCAATTGGCCATCAGAAACGATGAAGAATTGAACAAGTTGTTGGGCCATGTCACCATTGCTGAAGGTGGTGTTTTGCCAAACATTCACCAAACTTTGTTGCCAAAGAAGACCACCAAGCCAAAGGCTTCTCAAGAATTATAATTTGCTGCTTGATTTTTCATCATTATTCATTCACCATTTTATATGTTAGTTTTTCTCTTTCGGTATAGTTTTTTAGCACCTTTTTTTGACAGGGGTGCAGTGTACAATAGATTCTCGGGGGTATTTATAGTTTAATTTTATATTTTTCAATCGTTAAGCCTTTTTTTTAATGTTTTAATATTACCGTGTAATGGTTAATTTATCCTACTGGTACTGATCAATAATGTTAGTTGGTGAACATACACCAAGCATAAGATTCCATTTTTGCAGGTACTGAGCCCATGTCGGTACTGCTAAGTCAAAACATTTGTCCCGTTTGGGAGATGTTATCACATGACTATCACATGTGAAAATGAGAATTTCGAAAAACACAGATTTGTAGTTGTCGTGATGGTGAAAAATTTAATGATTGTACATCAGCATCCAGAGTTAGTCTAACCTGTCTAATATATATCCTTCAGCTCATACACAAAACACCCGCACCATGTTCAACTCTATCTTCAGAAAGAACTGCGCCGGCATATATAGCCGCTGTGCTAGATTCTACTCTTCTAGCAACAATAACAACACCTCCAACACAATAATCAACTTGTTGAAATCCAATGCCAAATCAACAGAAAAATCCAACAGTAGCTCATTGAAAGACATGGTGTCTGCTCACGAACTTGTCTCTAGAGCAGCAAAGCCAAGATTTGAAATAGATATTTTCACCACTATCAATGATTTGAAACGTCAAGCCGGCAACATTCCTTCTGCCGATCCAAAAAGCTCCTTGTCGGTGAAAGTGAGAAGTCCTGAGACTCTTGGTCTTAGTTTGAAAAACTTGCAGAGACTTGTTGCTAGAAACAGAATTGCTGTGGACTTAAGAGAGCAAAGATATTATGTTAGACCAGGTAGAAAGAAGCGTTTGGAAAGAGCACAGAAACACAGACAATTATTCAAGCAAGGATTTAAGAGATTGCTTGGTGTGGTCAAGGATGCTAAAAGAAAAGGCTACTAAGAGAGTCATGTTTTTTTTTGTTGCTGTACTATTTTGTTTTCATTTTCATTATAATTTCATTCCTTCTGTAAATATATAATTTCAGCTTTATATAATGCTTGTCTTACGTTGCAATTTGCATATATTTTTTCGTCTTAGTCTCATCTGTAGTTGCAACTTTATGTTCTCTCAAACTTCTTTTTATGTTAGACATTCAAGTATGCTTTTTGAGTTTTTCAAGCTGTTATGGGTCTCGGCATCTATAAAGTACAATTTTTTGATTCTCAGTGGGTGGTACTTACAGCGAGCTGAAACCATTAACTTATATACTCAACGTAAGCCATGTTCCCTCACAGATTAATCAGAACATTATCAATGCTCTTTTTAACAGTGAGTAAGAAATGAAAATCACTGCATGAATTCAAAATAACAATCTAGGCAATGTGTTATATATCAATATGAGCAACCATGACAGATATATTGACGAAGACCAGGGTTAGGGTTGAGCAAGTTTATTGACTAAGAATAGTTGAAAAAGCGGGAAACCCTGCAATTAATAAAACAAAAATAACTATTTACACCACATTCACTACAACACGCTGCCTATTCTTTAGATTAGTTTTACTATACTCTGTTTCTACCTTTTTTAAGTTCATGTTGAAATGATTATGCATGGTGACGCACAACTATGTGATGGGCAAGTAAGAAAAAAAAAAAAATTTTTTTGCTGCCGAAAAGTTCAATATCAGGCTTGCGTAAATTGACAGGATTATATATAAATCACAAGAAATTACTCCTATCCACCATAGGAAATATATAAACAGTCATTAATACATAAATTAAACATAAAAATAATGGACAGAATACTTGGAGGAATCTACGTTGGCTCTTACCATGCCATTGCCGCCAATGTCGACTTGAAAGGCAAATATAAAATATCCCATGTTTTATCAGTGATTCAGGGCGAATTACCAGAAACTTTAACCAAACACTACAAAGTCAAACAAATTGCCGTTAGTGATGATCCTTCTGAAAATATTGTTGATTTCTTCCAGCTGGCTATTGCGTTCATTGATAGTGCTTTATTTCCAAAAGAGCCTAAAAATAGTTCTACATCAACTGCAAGTGATGCTGCTGCTGGTGATGCGGTCGCAGCCCCAGCCAAAAAGAATCCACATAAAGGTGCCATCCTTATACATTGTGCTCAGGGAATTTCTCGCAGTGTTGCCTTCACAATAGCTTATCTCATGTACAAGTATAAATTATCACTTCAGAATGCCCTCTATGCAGTACAACGTCGTCGTGATGGAGCTCAGCCCAACGAAGGATTCATGGAACAGTTACACATTTTTGAAACTGCCCTCAAGAATAACGAATATCATTACGAAAATATTGATTTAACTAGTGAGGAAGAATATCGTGAATGGTTATTCAAAAGCCAAATGGAAGATGAAGAGCTGAGAAACAGATTCTTGGCTAATGATAAGTCCTATGCTCCAGTAGAAGTGAATGACAAAATTGCTCAAGATGATCAAATTAAAGAAAAAGTCGAAAGTGATGAATCAAAAGTTGGAGGCCATAACTTACTTTTAGATACCACCAATGCCAATACTGATAAACCAAATAATAGAATAACTCAACTTAGATGTAAAAAATGCAGACAACCATTAGCTCTCCTGACCTCATTTATCCCACATACCAAACCGGAAGCTGGTTCACGTCATGCCAATTTCATCAGCACTTCAGGATTCAGTAATAGAATCGTTGGGGTTCAAAAAGCTTCTGATTTTTGCTCACATATTTTTACTGAACCTTTGAACTGGATGAAAGAAGAACTTCAAGGCAAAGGTGAATTGTTGGGAAAATTCTATTGCCCTAACCTGCGTTGCGGTACTAAAGTGGGTACCTATAGTTGGAAAGGTTCAAGATGTTCTTGTGGTAGATGGGTGGTGCCAGCAATTAGTTTGCAAACGGCAAAAGTTGATGAAGCGTTCATTACAGAACATAGTAATTTTGAACAAATTAAACGTCTACCTACCAGTGCAACTTAGATTAAGCTAGATGAGTGAGTAGTTAAGCAGTAAGCTATTGAAATGTATGTTGCTTTTTGGTACTTTTTACATGAAAATTTTTAGATATTGTAGACACTCGCAATTAAAAGTTGAACCTGTATTAAGTCAAGAAAGAAAAAAGACTCCCAGAAGATAATTCAGAGCTTTGACAACCAAGACGCAAATTTACAGAATCATTTTTCGAGCTCAAACTACTAGTAGCCTTACTCAAAGTCCGCCCCCAACTACAAATGTCATAAACGCTATCAGTATCAGAACATGTAAAGAAATAACGCAAACGAGACGCAGAACCACAGATATGTATAGTATCAAAATAAATGAAAGATAGATAGAAGTACTTTAAGAGAAGACAATTTATACTATTTTAGTAGTAGCAAAAATAACTCCTCATCAGGGGCTCGAACCCTGGACATTTCGGTTCCTTATATTTAAAAGCCGAACGCTCTACCAACTGAGCTAATAAGGACGGAGTTATAAAATCAAACTTTATGTTTTTTAAGAAATGATGACACGCAGCAGATATGCGGCAAGTTGCCGAATTTCATAATTTTGGTAGTTTTCCAAAAAACAGGTTATGGAAATAGATAATTGATAATTCCAAAACCTTTTCAACTATTTTTATGTAGGGTATGTTTGCTTTTTGCATTGTTATTACTGCAATTTCTGAATAGCTAGTATAAATGTATGTCTTTTCAATTTTCTCGAGTAATTAATGATTAGAGACGACAGGCATCGAGTAACATGTTGAATTATTAGCAATTATTTGCTAAAGCATTTCCCGATCATAAAGAAACAAAATACTAACTTGAGTTAATTTGGACTCTCTCTGCCAACAGTGTACCGTTAATACGTTAAAACAATTAGCGTCGGCCTACCATTTATATTATACATTTTCCTTTTACCACCGGGTGTCTTCCTCACAACTGCACAATATTTCAAAGAAATACTCTCGCCTACGACAGATAAAGACTTTGATTGGAAAAATCTCTCAATTTCTAGTCTTATTTATCACATCACCACACTACTGAATTAGATAATACTATTATCTTTGTGAGTGGAAGACAGTGGTGGTGTGTGGTCTTTTTTATTTGATTGCCTACAATAACAACAAAACCGAAACAAATAATAACCATTATAAGTAGAATTTTCTCTACCATTATTTCAAATCTTTCTTGTATGAGAGGCGTCGGTATATGTGATAATTTTTACAACAGTAAAGTTGTAATTTTTGTAATTCCTTTTAGCTTAGACTCGAGAGAGTGCCAATGGCTGCTATGTATCTAAGGATGAAGTGTAATAACTATTTTATAAAGAGCCAATCAGCAGCATTAGTATACAATCAAAAGCCCATTAAGATTCATAACTGCACAAGACAAATGGACTAACTTGTGTTGTGAAGTGAAAGAATTAATTGAATGAACGCGCAGAGGGAAGATTATGTAATCATATATTCAAATACAGATTATTGGCTGAATTGTTTCACCAATACGAGCTAGAAGCAAGAATATGGGAGAATCTATAATATTTAGAGTATACAACGGGTTCAAAATTCCCTCATTTTGCGTTATTGTTTGTCTTGTTGTGCTAAATGACTAGCTAGCAGATAGTAGTGAATTATGTCACACTGCAACTGTCATTATAGGTAGATACGCGAACGTAAATTAATATGTGTCACCAATTGGTAAGCGTCATTGGAGCAGCGCGGGCATCAACGCGTCGCACATTGAAAGCTACAACTTTGTTGTAAAAATGAGTAAATCTAGCTATAGAGATTGGTGATTCTGTTTAAACTTAATAGTTGTAATAGAAGCCACCATGGCGGCACACGCAGTGGCTGCTTAAACTTACTGCTCTCATTTAGTCTGTGTTAGTGCACGGCAGAAGCTAGAATTACGGAAAAAGAATATCGGAAAAAACAAAATAACAAAAATTTTGGTCTTTTGTTCAGGCCTAGCTTCTCCTCGGACTCCAACGCTGAATCAATAAAGAACGCTCAGACATAGACAGGTGGATAGAGATAGACGTAGCAGTGGCAAAAAAGCTTAGCTATCAAAATCAAAATTAAACCTACCACTAGCAAGCAATTCAAATTGGCACATATAAGCAAGAAAGCATAATGTCATCTGCCCTCAGTGCTTCCATCAACCTCCTCAACACCATCATCGGGGCAGGCTTGCTTGCGATGCCATTTGGTATCAGAGCCAATGGAGTTTTTTTAGGGATATTTGTTATTGTTTTCTCAGCCCTTTGTTCCATGTTTGGGCTATATTTACAAGGACGATGCTCAAGATACACTAGAGCTGGTCATGCTTCATTTTTTTCCCTTTCTCAAATAACCTATCCATCGCTATCAGTGCTTTTTGATTTAGGTATTGCCATAAAATGTTTTGGTGTAGGAATTTCTTACTTGGTGGTGATTGGCGACTTGATGCCTAAGATTGTGGATTCTTTGGCTAGTCAAGACACTGTTGATGCTCATAAGTATCTTGTGGAGCGGAACTTTTGGATCACTATTGTTATGGTATTTGTGGTGGTTCCCTTATCTTTTTTGAGAAAATTAGATTCTCTTCGGTACGCATCGATGGTGGCATTATCATCTGTGGCATATTTGTCGATTTTGGTGATTGAGCATTTCATAAAGAGAGATATTCCTGACACCATTAAAGGTGATGTGAGATATTTCAAGCCATATAATGCCTCATCAATGATGTCGGCATTCCCATTATTTGTTTTTGCTTATACTTGCCATCAAAATATGTTTTCATTGCTTAATGAGCTCAAGGATAAATCTAGCCAAAACATTAACAAGGTTATCATTTCTGCCATTGGTAGCGCCATGTTTCTATATATTTTTGTTGGTTCTACTGGGTACTTGACCTTTGGTGACAATGTGCAAGGAAATATCATTGCTATGTATCCTACTTCAGTGTCTTCTACAATTGGGAGAATTGCTATTGTTATATTAGTGACTCTCAGCTACCCATTGCAATGCCACCCAGCTAGAGCCTCGATTAATCATATCATTCATTATGTTGAAGTGAGAAAAATTGAGATTGAGTCAAGGGCTAACTCGTTCAGCTCGCATGTCCATAGAACCGCCTCTGGTATATTCAGAGCATTTTCATTCAGCTCCACCAATTCTGGCCGTGTAGCTAGTAATAACAATAGTAATGCACCGCCACCAGCAGGAAACAGCTGGAGATATTCAAGAGATTTAAATGCTCATGAGCAGCTGCAGTTATTGCCACATAATAATGTTCGAAGCAGTAGTCCAGCACCATCAACAGTGATTGAAGACGAGTCAGACATTTCTGCCACAAATATCAGTAAAAACAATAACGGTAGTAATAATGTCACGGTTGTAGCATTGCCTACTAAAAAATTTATTATTCTAACTACACTAATTGTGACATTTTCATACTTGGTCGCCATCAAGGTACAGTCCCTTGAACATGTTTTGGGTTTTGTTGGTGCTACGGGTTCTACTTCTATTTCATTCATCTTGCCTGGGATTTTTGGATTCAAGTTGATTGGTTCTGATCATCCAGTTTTTGAAGATGAAGATGGCAATGAAAATGAATATCAAGTTGGTAATGTTTTCAATTATGATAGTGCTAACGAATCACCATTTGCTCCAGAGAGTAATTTGAAACAAGTATCAAAGAAGGATTATGTTATTAAATGGCTTGCAGCTGGGTTGTCTGTTTGGGGTGTTATTGTGATGATTGTTTGTTTGTTTGCGGTTTTGTTCCTTGGTGCTGGTCATTAGTTAATGTTTATTCAGGAATCCTTATTTTATTGCCTTTCTTTCTCTTGTTATTTTTATTTCTTCAATCTTTATTTGTCTTCGATACACGTTTTCCATTAATCTAAAAAAAGTCTATATCATTTCATTACTCTCATTTTTTTACATCATTAGTTAAAACTGAATAAATGACAAGCTGCATGTATCCTTCTCGTAATTTGATCCTTTGCCATGTTATTGTGTACAATATTTATTTTTTTTTATTTTAGCTTTTGGCTTCCGGGATTCCCCGAATCGGTGATATGTATGTACGTAGGTATGTAGGTATGTACGTACGACTACATGTAATTCGTAAATTTGTGAGTTCCGCAAGTGAATTTTCCTAATTTTGAATTCACTTTTGAAACTGAATACATCTGTGAGATGGAGTCCGTCAAATTCATTTTGACAGTTGAGCTCAGTTTAACAACAGAGCAAGGGACTGCACTTTTATTGTTTGAAAAAAAAAATATCTGTAAGAGTCTGTAACCATACTTTTACTTTTGAAAGTAATATCGGCATGAACAAAGGAAGGTCAATTTACAGGTAAATATGAATATATATTATAAAAAAAGTATGAGAAATTAGAAAAATTTAAGAGGAAGAAAAAAAAAGACAAAGTAAAAAAGTTACAAAAGAGAAAAGATACAAAATAGTAGTAATAAATACTGATAATAATGATAACAGAAAAGGTTTGGAAAATTATGAGGAAGTACAAAACAAAAGATGGGATAGAACAAAAGTAGAAAAAAAAAAGCTTTAAATAAAAGATTAAAAGGCAAAAATAGTGCTGAGAAAACCTAATCATTTATTTATTAATAAAACAACCAACAACAGTCAAATGGTAAAAAATAAGAGAAAAACAAGTAGAAGAGGAAGAGGGAGAGAAAGTGGAGAAAAAAATTAAGCGACAGATTCAAATTTGAATAGATAGAGCAAAAGTAGCCTTTTTCATTTTCAAAAGTACAGTTTAGTTCAGTTCAGTCTTTCAATCAATTATTCAAGGTTCAAAGTTTTGTAAATTGCCAGAATTTTTCAATTTAAAAAAAGAGCCAAGCGAGGATAAAGGCAAGGATGGCAACAATAACGGCAACTTGGAGTGGAACGTTAGATTGAGGAGAAGCAACCGTATTACTTGGAGCAGATTTGCTTTCTTTTGTAATTGTGCTGTTAGTACCTGGAGCTGGCTGTTCAGAGCCAGCAGCATTGGAAGTCAATTTATGATTAAGCTGATCAATCTTCTTTTGTGATTCGCTCAAGTCTCTGTCGACACCAGAAGTAGCAGCAGCTGGGGCATGTTGTTTGGCTGGAGATGAAGTTGAAGAGTAAATACTGTCATTTAAAGTGTCATCTGGGACACTAAGACCATTAGTTGATACTTTTTTGGATATTGGGGTAGCAGCGTCTGGTTTTCTGGATTTTCCAGCAGCGATGGCAGCACCGCCAGCGGCAGCAGCACCAGCACCGGCGGCGGCAGCACCAGCACCAGACACGGAATTGGCGGCTTGAGTCTTAAAGATAACACGTATTTTCTTGGAAGAAGATTCAGCTTTAAATTGTTTTTCCAAAGTAGGCCACAATTGAGCAACAGTAGTGGTGGTTTCATTTAATTCATAAGGACATGGTAAGGAAACAACCAAGAATTTGTCTCTGCATTTGAAGTCAGCTTCTGGTTCTTTTTTCAAGCCTTGCAAAATAATTTGAACGTCTAATTTCTCACCCGGGGCAACAGTTGAAGCATTTGGTCTCACACAGTATCTATATTTGAGGTTAGTAAATCGTATTTTTTTTTTTTTTTGATATAATTGCAATTATTGATT
>JXWR01004632.1_pt1 | contig 17626 bp, 7 predicted proteins | sample 315541 | NCBI WGS metagenome assembly JXWR01 (sample SAMN03273951, study PRJNA271842) | soil metagenome | isolation source: rice field ambient CO2 | place: India: CRRI Experimental farm Cuttack,Odisha-753006 | collected 2013-12-17
CTCCAAAGGCTGCTCCTGCTCCTGCTCCAGCCCCTGCTCCAACTCCAGCTGCTGCTCCAGCCCCAGCCGCCGCCGCAGGTCCAGTCGCTGACGAAGGTATCAAGGCTGCTTACTTAGTGCAGGTCCTTGTTGCCAACAAGTTGAAGAAACCAATCTCCGACGTTCCAATGAATAAGTCCATTAAGGAGTTAGTTAACGGTAAATCTACTGTTCAAAACGAAATTTTAGGTGACTTAGGTAAAGAATTTGGTTCTACCCCAGAAAAACCTGAAGACACTCCATTGGCAGACTTGGCTGAACAATTCCAAGATTCCTTCAGTGGCCAATTGGGTAAAACTTCCAGCACTTTGGTCAGCAAGTTGATTAGTTCCAAGATGCCTGGTGGTTTCTCTTTGACTGTTGCCAAAAAATATCTTGAAACAAGATTTGGTTTGGGTCCATTGAGACAGGACGCTGTTTTGTTGACCACTGTTGTCAATGAACCAGGTGCTCGTTTGGGTTCCGAAGCTGATGCTAAAGCTTACCTTGACGATGTTGCCCAAAAATACGCTTCCGCTAACGGTGTTACTTTGGGAAGCCCTGCAGCCGCTGCGGCTGCTCCAGCTGCTGCTCCAGCTGCTGGTGGTGCTCCTGCAGGTCCTGTTGTTGCTATTCCAGATGAACCGGTCAAGGCTCAATTGTTGCTTCACGTTCTTGTTGCAAACAAGTTGAAAAAACCTTTGGATCAAGTTCCATTATCCAAATCCATTAAAGACTTGGTCAATGGTAAATCTACTGTTCAAAACGAAATTTTGGGTGACTTGGGTAAAGAGTTTGGCGAAACTCCTGAAAAACCAGAAGAGATCCCATTATCGGAGTTGGCAGAACAATTCCAGGACTCTTTCAATGGTCAATTAGGTAAGACTTCTAGTACCTTGATTAACAAATTGTTCTCTGCTAAATTCCCTGGTGGTTACAGTATTGGTGTTGCTAGAAAATACCTCGAAGCCACTTATGGTTTGGGTGCCAGCAGACAAGATGCTGTCTTTTTGGTTGCCTTAGCTAACGAACCAGCTGCTAGATTAGGCGGTGAAGCTGATGCTAAGTCTTTCTTGGATGCTTCTGCTTCCAAATACGCTTCCGTTTCCGGTATCTCTCTTTCCTCTGGTGGTGCTGGTGGTTCTGCCGGTGCTGGTGGTGCAGTTATTGACACTGCTGCTCTTGAAGAAATCACCAAGGACCAAAAGTTTATGGCTAAACAGCACTTGAAGATTTTGGCTAGATACTTGAAGATTGACTTAAAGGATGGCGAAAAAGAATATATTAAGCAAAAGAAGGCCAACGAATTGTTGCAAAAAGAATTAGACTTCTTGTCTGAAGAATTGGGTGAAACTTTTGTTTCTGGTATCAAGCCATCTTTTTCTGCTAAAAAAGCTAGAATCTACAACTCTTACTGGGCTTGGGCTCGTCAAGATGTTTTGTCCATGTACTATGAGATAATTTTTGGTAACTTAAGCGAAAAGAATATTAACAGAGACATTATTGCCAAGTGTCTTAGTATCATGAACAGAGCTAGTCCAGAATTGATCAAGTTTATGGAGTACTTCCTTAATGTTGTTGCTAACGAAAAGGCCACTAACTCCAAGGAATCTAATAACAACTACGAGTTGGCCAAGAGATTAGGTGCCGAATTGATCAAGAATTGTAAACAAGTTCTCAACCAAGATCCAGTTTTCAAAGATGTCAGATACCCAACCGGCCCAAAGACCAGGGTCAACGAAAAGGGTGACATTATCTTTGAAGAAGTTAGAAGGGAAAATATCAGAACTCTTGAAAACTATATCAGAGTCATTGCTCAAGGTTCTGAATTGACCAAGAAGACTGCTTTGAACCAAGTTACTAGCTCTGCTTCTTCTGACGACTACCAAGTCATTGATGATGAAGACTATGACTCTGCTTCCGATGAAGTTGCCTCCTTGTCCAGTTTCTCTTCCATAAACAACCCAGTCTCCAAGACCGTTCCATCAGACAGAAACCCATTCTTGTTTATGCAAAAGAAAAATGCTTATGGTGAATGGGTCTACGATCACCAATTGACTTCCACTTATTTGGATGTTTTGGAAAACATTGCTGTTAACGGTGCTTCTTACAACAAAACCGTTTTGTTGACTGGTGCCGGTAAAGGCTCTATTGGTGCTGAAATCTTGAAGGGTTTGTTGCAAGGTGGTGCTACCGTTATTGTCACTACTTCTCGTTTCTCCTTGCAAGTTACTCAGTTTTTCCAAAACATTTACAAGAATTACGGTTCTAAGGGTGCCAAGTTGATTTTGGCTCCATTCAATCAAGGTAGTAAAGCCGATTGTCAACATTTGATTGATTTCATCTATGGTGACTTGAAACTTGACTTGGACGCTATTATTCCATTCGGTGCTATCCCAGAACAAGGTATTACTGCTGCTTCTATCGATTCCAAGTCCGAACTAGCTCACCGTATTATGTTGACCAACATTTTACGTCTTTTGGGTAATGTCAAGTCTGCTAAGGAATCTAGAGGTATCAACACTAGACCAGCTCAACTTTTGTTGCCAATGTCTCCAAACCACGGTTTGTTTGGTAATGATGGATTGTACTCTGAATCTAAGATTGGCTTGGAAACTCTTTTGAACAAATGGGATTCTGAAGACTGGAAGAACTATGTTACTGTTACCGGTGCCGTCATTGGTTGGACCAGAGGTACTGGTTTGATGGCTGTTTCCAACATTGTTGCTGAAAAAATCGAAAGTCATGGTGTCAGAACTTTCTCTCAACAAGAAATGGCTTTTAACTTGTTGGGTCTTTTGACAGATGAGATTTCTGAAAAATGTGAGGAATTTACTCTTAAGGCTGACTTGAATGGTGGTTTTGAAAAACTTTCAAATTTGAAGGAGATCAATCATCTCGCTAGAGACAAGTTGCTTGAAGAAGCTGCTGTCAAGAGACAGGTTGCTATTGAATCTTCCTTGGATCACAAATCTGTTTACGGTGCTGATGGTGAATTCAAGAGAAAGACTGTTAAGCCAAGAGCTAACGACAAATTTGCCTTCCCAACTCTTAAATCGTACAAGGATGTTAAGGACTTGTCTCCTCATTTGAAGGGCTTGCTTTCTTTAGAAAACGTTGTTGTTATTACTGGTTTCGGTGAAGTTAACCCACATGGTAGTGCTGAAACCAGATGGGAAATTGAATCTACTGGTGAATTCTCCCTTGAAGGCTGCATTTACTTGGCTAACATTATGGGCCTTATTAAGTTTGATCCAAAAACTTCTGGATGGGTTGATGCTAAATCTGGTAAACCTGTTGAAGAAGCATCTATCAAGAAGGTTTATGAAGAAACTATCTTAGAACACACCGGTATCCGTTTGATTGAACCAGAATTGTTTAACGGTTATGATCCAAACAACAAGCAGTTCATCCAAGAAGTCGTCTTGCAACATGACTTGGAAGCCTTTGAATCTTCTGAAGAAGATGCGTTGCACTTTAAGCAAGAACACAAAGAATTTTGTGAAATTTTCCCATTGGGTGACAGTGGTGAATACCAAGTCTTCATGAAGAAGGGTGCTAAATTGTATATTCCAAAAGCTTTGCGTTTTGATAGATTGGTTGCTGGTCAAATTCCAGCTGGTTGGGATGCTAAGAAATATGGTATTTCTGATGATATTATCAGTCAAGTTGACCCAATTACCTTATTTAACTTAGTTTCTACCATTTCTGCCTTCATCAAGTCTGGTATTAGAGACCCTTACGAATTGTACAAGTATGTTCACGTTTCCGAAATTGGTATCTGTACCGGTTCTGGTATGGGTGGTGTGTCTGCTCTTAGAGGTATGTTCAGAGAAAGATTTTTGGAACAGCCAGTTCAAAATGATGTCTTGCAAGAATCTTTTATCAACACCATGTCTGCTTGGGTTAATATGTTGCTTTTGTCTTCTTCTGGTCCTATCAAGACCCCGGTTGGTGCTTGTGCTACTGCTGTTGAATCCGTTGACTCTGGTGTTGAAACCATTCTTAGCGGTAAAGCCAAGATTTGTTTAGTTGGTGGTTACGATGACTTCCAAGAAGAAGGCTCTTATGAATTCGCAAATATGAATGCTACTTCCAACAGTGTTGAAGAATTGGCCGCTGGTAGAACCCCACAAGAAATGTCTCGTCCATGTACTTCCACCAGAAACGGTTTCATGGAATCTCAAGGTGCCGGTGTGCAAATCATTATGACTGCCGAATTAGCTCTTCAAATGGGATTACCAATTTATGGTATTATTGGTATGACCGCTACCGCTTCTGACAAGATTGGTAAATCCGTTCCTGCTCCAGGTCAAGGTGTCTTGACTGTTGCTAGAGAATCTCATGCTGGTAACAACTCTAAGTTCATTTTGAACCCAGCTTACAGAAAGAGACAATTGGACAGAAGAATCAGAGCCATTAATGAAACTTTGGAAGATGAAATTATGGAAATCCAAGCTTCTGAAGAACAAGACAAAGACATTTTAATTGACGAAGCTAAGCAATTAGCAATTAACCAAATTGAAGAAGCTAAGAGATTCTTCGGTAACGATTTCTACAAAAAGGATGCTAGAATTTCTCCACTTAGAGGTGCTTTGGCTACTTTCGGCCTTACTGTTGATGATATTTCCATTGCTTCTTTCCACGGTACTTCTACCAAAGCTAACGACAAGAATGAGAGTGATGTCATCCACAATATCCTCGGCCACTTGGGTCGTTCTGAAGGTAACCCAGTGTTTGGTATTTTCCAAAAATACCTTACTGGTCATCCAAAGGGTGCTGCTGGTGCTTGGATGCTTGATGGTGTTTTGCAATCTCTTAACTCTGGTATTGTTCCAGGTAACAGAAACTTGGATAATGTTGATGATGAATTGCAAAAGTTCAGCAACATTCTTTATACTAGTGAAACTATTAAGACTGATGGTCTAAAGGCTGGTATTGTCACTTCTTTCGGTTTTGGTCAAAAAGGTGCTTTTGCTTTGGTTATCAGTCCAGACTATCTTTACGCTGCTCTTGACGAACAACAATATAATGCTTATGTTGAAAAAGTCCAAGCTAGAGAACAAAGTGCTTACTCTCACTACCATGAATCCATTGTTCACGACTCTTTGTTTGCTGAAAAACAGCATGCTCCATATGACAAATCTATTGAACAAAATGTTTACTTGGATCCATTAATTAGAGTCTCTCAAGGTAAAGAAGGTTTGGAATACCACAAGAAGGATGTTCAAAGCACAGCATATTTGAACACTGATGCTACCACCAAAGCATTGGCTCAATTGACTGCTGACCAAAAGAACGTTGGTGTTGACGTTGAACAAATTGACAGTATTAACATTGACAATGACACCTTCCTTGAACGTAACTTTACGGATGCTGAAATTGCTTATTGCAAGCAATCCCCATCTCCTAAATCATCCTTTGCTGGTACTTGGTCTGCCAAAGAAGCAGTTTTCAAGTCATTGAGAACTAAATCTCTTGGTGGTGGTGCTGCTATGAAGGATATTGAGATTGTCCGTGAAAACGGTATTCCTTCAGTCAAGTTGGCTGGTGAAGCCGCAACCAGGGCAGCTGATGCCAACATTCAAAACTTCAAGGTCAGCATTAGTCACGATGACGTTCAAGCTGTTGCTGTTGCTATTGCCGAAAAATAAGTTTGTTTTTTCTGGATTTAGTAATTAGCTTAGTGTTTGAAGACTATATTTTTATATATTTGCCGTTTCATAATAATTAGTCGTAATTTAAATGTTTGAAGTTATTTAACGTTTCTGTTTTTTTGTTTTTGTTTGCCCTTGTTTGCCTCTTGCTTTAAGAAGGCTCACAAGTTTTTTTCTGCTAGGCAATGTGCTAGGGGGGATACAATCTTATTGGGCCGCCTCCCATATGGCTGCGATTGGTCTCAAGGACGCAGTTTCCTCTCCCAAAGATGCTATATACGATTTGCTGTTCCTCTTCGTGAAATGAGGTTTGCATTTCTTTGCTCATGTATATTTACATGGTACAATCCGTACCTCGCAACAACTACGATGGAAACTCTTAATTCGTGTATTGTGTCTTTTTCATTCTACCACGGCAAGCAGTCTCTTCCAGATGTTTGTCGAGATTAGAGAATTTAGCCACTAAAACAAAGCTTGTTGATAGAACTTGTAAATAAGATAAATAAACCCCGTACATTGTGATAACATAAATAATTAGAAAATGGATACAACCAAAAACAATAAAAAAAATAAGATAGTGACGAAGTAAAAACGAAAAAAGTTTCAAAAAGAAAAAAAATTAGAAGCCGTATACGAAAACCCCATTAATACAGACATAAAGAAAAACAATTAAGGCGAATTGAATGGAAAAAAAACGACACAATAAGTTAAGTAAAATTTGATCATGCCCCACTACGAAAGATATTTCTTCCTTGGTTTCTAAACTGCACCGTTTCATGTTTTTCCAATACATACAATGCATTCTCAAGTGCCTCACTAGAATAATTTTTTCCATTAATAAACTCTCTTTTCAAAGTTTGGTACGAAGTGGACCACCCAATAGGCAATCTTCTTCTCAATTCATCTTCAATTAACTTCACTTCTCTAACTAAATCTGCTCTCACGCCATTTCCCTCATTCACTGCATTCATTGTGGATGCTCTGAATAATCTAATTGCTTCATCAACGTGCTCTTCAGTAGCAACAGGGCTCAAGCGCAATTTAGCAAGGGCTTCAGTGATACGCACAATAGCTTCTAGTTGACGAATGGTAATTGGAATTGAAGATCTTTCGTTTCTTTGTTGTTCGGTCAAATGAATCTGTTTTCTAATTTCGACAAAATAGGAAGAAAGCTTTTCTGCAGCTTCGTCACTTAATCTAGGAGCACATTTCGATTTGCAGTACAAAATGTATCTCTTCATCTTGTTAATATCATAGTCTGCATTAATCTGTTGTTGTTGTTGTCCATTAGTGTTTCTTCCAGTATGGATATTCATAACATGCGATGCAATTTCAATATCTCTTTTTTCATTGTGTTCATCCTTGACAATGAAGATCATATCGAATCTGGACAAAATTGTCGTTTGGAAATCAATATTTTCGCCAGGGGATTTCATGTCATCGTAGCGACCAAAAATTGGGTTAGCAGCAGCAAGCACCGAAGTTCTGGAGTTCAAAATTGTAGTGATACCAGCTTTGGCAATAGAAATAGTTTGTTGCTCCATGGCTTCGTGGATAGCAACTCTATCTTCATCACGCATTTTATCAAATTCATCAATACACACAACACCACCATCAGCAAGCACCATGGCACCACCCTCCAAGTAAAATTCTCTAGTGGTTGGATCACGCTGCACAGAGGCAGTCAAACCTGCAGCTGAGGAACCTTTGCCAGAAGTATAAATAGAGATAGGAGCTACTTTTTCAACAAATTTCAAAAGTTGGGATTTGGCGGTACCTGGATCACCAAGCAAAAGCACATTAATATCACCTCTAAGTTTTAAACCATCAGGGAGCACTCTCTTAGACCCACCCATAAGTAGACAAGCAATGGCTTTTTTGATATCATCGTTACCATAAATGGAAGGAGCAATAGAATTTGCAAATGACAGATAAATGTTTGGGTTTCTTGACATTTGTAAAAATTCTTCCTCTTCTTCCTCAGTAAAATTTGGATTACCCAATGAAGTATGGTCCACATCAGCTTGAATTCCCATTACTCTCAAATATGGGTTTCTAATAGCTACCGAAGAGGCATTTTTAACTTTAGACTGATAAATGGAGTAAATACCAGTGATGGTGACTTTGTTACCAGGAACCACTTTGTTAGTTAAATATCTGTCCACAGATAACATAATATGACGCGGCATTTCCCCAATAGGCACCATATCATGACTTTCTTGAAGTTTGAGGATTTGGTGGTCAATATAGTTGGATTTGTTATGAACAATAATATATGGATCTGGCGGACAATTTTTCTTATCCATCATTCCCGGTTGCTGATCTGGTGCTTCGCATCGGTTAGGTAACACCAAAGACCCAAAGGCAGAGTTAACATTAAGACGCATAGTATGCTTACAAGAGCGACAAATTAACTGCACTGAAGTAGCTTTGGAACTAAGCACCGAAGCACTGATAATTATCCCTGATATTCTAACAATTTTGGAAATGTTGTTGGAGTCAAGTTCTCTAATTGAGATTTCATTGTCTCTGGAACGTAAAATGAGTTGGCAAGTAGGAAAATGAGCAGGCACTTCAGCAGACAAGTAAGTAATACGTTTAGCGACATCTGTGATGGCTTGTTCAAACAATGGAATCATTTCAGTTGGATCATCAGCAAGTTTCTGATTAAGTTCTTCATTGTAGCGGATCAAATGGTCGGAGTTTACTCTAAGAGCATATTCATTGACTAACAAATTTTCTCTAAGCTGTTCTCTGTAAATAAACTGCGAGCCCTCTCTGTACTCAAGGATAAAAGTGCGGAATGCTTTGATGATTTCACTATTAGAGTCATCAGGGGCTTCTTCACCAGGAAGCACTCTGGCAGTAAAGATATCGTTTCTGTCAAATGACATTTGCGCAGAATCGAGTGGTGATTATAAAAGATGGAAAATATTAGCCTGTGATTCTGTAACTTGTAATCAAAACACGAGTATGTCTATTTTGATTAAAAAGTCCTCCTTAATATGAACGTATTGTCCGAGTGAAACTTCTTAAGAAGCAAGAAAATGGGAGTTAGGCAGTACCAAAATCCTGAAAATCGTCAGTCGCCAACCAAAAAACGGCCAAAATTCCAAGAAAAAAAAGCGAATTTTTCGACACGCGCGCCTTTCCCGTTTAGGAAAGAACCAGTTCAAAAAAATAAAAAATATTAGATTAAATAAAATAAACACGCGTAGCATCAGTGTGGTCATGTGGAGCACATGACCTATAGAGTGCTTGTATTTTGTTTGTATATTTCCTAAACTGTCGACGGCAAGTATCCACATCTGATGTTAATATAGAAGCAAGATACATTAGTTTTATGTGTCTCTTGAGCTTTAAAGCTCTATCACTTAGCCCATGTAGCAAAGTTTGTACATGAATATCTTCAAATTCGCCGGGTATATGTTATAGAATGGATGAAATAAGCAAAGAGATCAGTATTAGTGTGCTACAGTAGATTGTTTAATTCTTTGTGTGGCATTAATTGCACCGCTTTATTATGTTTTGTTGTGTTGTAATTTTGTTTTCCATTTTTCCAAAACGCAAAATCAAAATATATTATGGGTCAGTGTTGGGAAGTCTCTAAACCAAAATTGTTTGCCATTATTAAATGCTACTTAACTTTTGTTCTTTTTGTCTCTTTTCCTGTTCGCCTGCAAATTTTTCGCTGGCCTTAATCAATGAGAAATCCTCAACATTCAAAGCAAACTCGGTGCAAATACATTATAACCTCCTGATACATCCGTCACTGAGAGACAATTTGACGTTTCTTGATTTCTGTTGTTAGAAATTATAATATTTGCTCTGCAAATTAATATTCCTGAGTTACCAATCATGACTTATTGGAAACAAAGCACAGTTAGTTGTATAATACTTTGTAGTATGGCTAGTTACGACCATTTATCTTGCGACAGCGCCAGCAATAGAAATAGCACTCCACTTATCAACAGAGATCTCGACAAAAGCACCTGTGCTGTCACAATGCTTAGAGAAGATTAGCCTCAAAGCTGTTCAAGCATAGCGATAAAATATATTATAGCGGTAACAAGAGTATCAATGTTCTTTCATAGATTTATAACAAGTTTAGAAAGTGCTTTAACTTGAAGAAGCGGTCTGTGAATATAAGGCAGTTCCAAGACGTATTAATTCCTCTTTACAATGCTACTGCTGCTACTGTTGCTACTGTTTCCGCTGCTGTCGTTGCCACTGCTGCTGTCGCACCAATAACAAGCACAATCGTTAACCCTGTTGTACCCGTTCCGCCTTTAATATCTCACAAGGTGTTTCACTTACTGCGCTTAACAAAAACTCGATCATAATTCCATTGGCAATAACAAAAAGCTGCTGTACTCCAATAGTCAGCCAACCAAATACCAAACTACAACTGCTGATTTCTGGAAGCTCGGCCAACAACTTAAAAAAATACTTTGTCTGCACTTTGTCTGCACTTGAACTTGATACAACAGTTCATCATCACCAATGACTAATCATCCAAGATTAAAATTTTACCCAACAGCAATAAATGCAAGATCTATGTGTATTTCCATTGCAAGAGGCTCATTGACATTTTTAATCATTGCAAAGTTTGACCTTTCAGCAAATTTGAACAGTTACGTCATTAGCAAAATTAGCTAAACTTTGATTCAAGATCACTTAATCGATCCAGCTTCATCAAAACTCACTAAAAACTTTGTTTCCAAGTACTTCAATGTTGAAGTTTCCCTTGACACTGATCTGAATTTGTTGAGTTAACAAACCGATGACAGAAACAACTGCAGCAATAACGGATTATATTTTCAGGAACGAGTCTGCATTCTTCGAAATTTAGCTAAGATATAAGTTGCACATTAAGGACTTCAAGAATTGCAAAAATATCAAGCAAACCATAATTAGTATTCACATTCTCCTTTTATTAAATACCGCCAGCAACAGCCTAAGTTTTGCTAATCATGACAACAACAGAAGTTTGTTTACCGGAGCTCAGTCCCGAATGTTCCGTGCATGTTCAAGAAACCCAATGACAAGTCGAAATCGGCCATTTACTGTCAAAATTTTAGATTCAGCAAAATGAAGTTGGATTATATGTTGAATAATATGAAGAATATTATCAATCAAACCATATAGCGAAACGAATCTTTTGTGCAACTCCCTGATAATTTGTTACTGCTAAAGTGCACATTATGAGTAATTGTTTGGTCGAAAAGACATTTTAAAATATGGATTTGTATAAAGTGAAATTCATGAATTGTAGATTAAAATTAGTGTCAACGATAGTAACAAGTGTGTTATCAGTAAATGTAAAGTTTTCCACTAAAGCAAACAATTGATAAATCCATCTAAATCTGACACTACTGAACAAGAATCAATTGTACTACAAAATTCTTGGCCGAGAAGGCAATGTGAAAGAAGCTTTGCAAATTTTCTTGAAGGTGAGAATAGTAATTAGATGTTTGGCAATGACTTTGATCTCAACAATCATTTGTCCAACGTAACCAAGGAAGTTATGCTAACATGGCTAATGGCTGTACCTTCCAGTATCGTTTTAATATTGAATCACCAACGCTAACAAAGAGTTCATTTGTGGTAAGAGAAATGCGAAATTTATAGTAAACATGGAACATACTCCCACATTTATTAACTTCAAACCTGTCAGCAAGTAATTCGTATAGTCATTAACGATACAAAAAACCTGGAAGTCGGCTTAAAATTGCTTGAGTTAAAATTTTCATCCGGCTCGTCTGTCCATATTCCCGAAATTTATCATAGACAAATTGTCGGTATTGGAGGTAACTTGATGCAATCACAGATGAGAATATATAGCAGTTTCACCAAGATTTCCAATATTGAGTTAGAGCAAGAGTTAATTAGTTTTGAAAGATTTGACAATGTGCTGACACTCCATAGTTGATTATTATTCCTCTAATACCCCTGTAATCGGGATTATTTTTTTAAAAAAAAAAAAAAAAGTTCTCTCAATTAGTTTCAATTCAATTGTTTTCAGTGCTTTAATTTCTCTAGCACTTCAATGCTCAATGTTGTAGCCATGTTAAAATATTTTGATAATGTACAAAGCCCCTTTTTATCTGCTAAGCGCACCTCTTTACCCTCCTCTGTGCGTGGTGTGCAATGCGACGGCCTCATCGCATAATCAGCATCATCACTACCTTCATCGGCGCTTAAAGACTACAAAAGTGGCGGCAGCACCCAATCTTCTTCGATTTCAACTAGCAGTGTCTCTCCTGGAAATGGTCAATGTCTTTGCAAGTGAAGGAGCAGCTAAATCAATGGCTTGTGCACTCGAGAAACTATCTCAATGAGGCTAAAGTGATTGGCTTCAATGCCAACTTAATTCTTAAACGACTCAAGACGCTTCTCGATGCCAACAATTTGCTCGTTTTGAAGATCAATTACTTAATAATGTTTTTAAAAGACCAGATAGATTTGATGAATAATATCTTCAAGTGTTTGTCGGATTTCAACAAGAGATTTCAATTGAAGTTCTTACAAAATTTGAACTTTTTGGGTAATTTGATAAACCAGCTAAATGACTGTTTGACTAGCTTAAACAGCATTTTGATAGATAATAACTTGAAGGCGTTTATAAATAAGGAGAACCATGTGGTGACTAAAAATTTGGATAATATAAATATAAACAACTCAAACGGCGATGAAGATAACCAGGAGGAAGTAAAATCTCTTTATGATTATTTATCTCTCGAAGAGTTCCTCAAAATTCAGCAAAACTTTGAGATCCTCAGTGATAATTTCCCCTTATTGAACGATTACTTGATAAAAAACCAGCTCAAATTTTTTGAAATTAATTTGATAAATTTTGATAATTTCTTTCAAAATTTGATCAACCAATTCACGAACATTAACAATTATTACTATAAAGACTTGACTGATTTAAACTTATACTCAAATGATAATAGCAATCCAAACTTGGGATCCAATGAAAAGTTTTCCATCCTAGTAAATTACTACGAATTTGAAATGGCTAGTTTACTTCAATCGCTAACTCATCATTACGACCAATGCAACGAAGCGCATCAGTTATTCAACACAAATCAGCAACAACAGCTCCAGCAGCTACTTTTAATTCTTGCTGATGACTCGCTTGAAGCGCCCAACGTCCTCAGCGATTTAAAGTTGCTCTTTGTGAAAATTGATACATTGAATAAAAATGATAACTTGAGCAATTTAAATGCCAATTTGAATAAAGTTTACAACGATTTGATTGTCAACAACTTTATTGTTAATGACTTTTTGCAGAAAACAAACAAAAACTTGAACATTGAATCTACTGCAGTCCAGCTCAATAAATTGAATTTTAATTTCCTCAAGCGAAAGGAACTAAAGCTCAACGATGAGCTTAACATAATAAATTTGGATCTTATAGGAAACATTGGTCTAATCACTAATTTCATTAGTTTTTTGAAAAGCTTTGAAAAAACTTATTTTGAACTCATATTAGAAATTGATCGCAATGTTAACGTTAATAACAAGGTCAAAAAGCTTATCAATAATTTTTTCACAAAGCTTAACGCCATCGAGACAGAGAGCCTGCACATAAATAACAAGGTGAATAAAAACATTAATCATTTCTTACCAACGGATTTGTCAAGTATTGTTAATAAGCGCCTCTTGCCAGCACATCAGAAGCTGGCTAATGTGATGTTGACTAATAATACTGATCCTACTTTTGCAACTGAAGACATAACTGGCTCTCCTGCAGTCATAAAGAATCATAATAATTTGAGTAACAAAATTAGCAATGCTAATGGTTGCTTGCCAATAGTAGAGATTATTTCGCAGTTTGGTGAATATCCTAAGCTTGACCAGAGTTTGATAGAGTTTGCCAAGTTGAAGTTGAGCAACAAGCTGGATAAGTAATGTCTATCTGTAAGTCTTCTGACTTTGTAAAACGAAAAAAAAAGTCAATAATAAATTTGATGGTAACCTTTTTGTGTAGCTCAAATAGTGAAATAGTTGTCTATTGCTGATGTATTAATATATCATTTGCCTTATCCTTATTCGACAAGTTTTGAAAATCAATAAAAGTCTTAAGTTGGTTGGCCCTAACAAGTGCCTCATTAACCAACCTAATATCAGTTATTGCGGTTTGTAGGACATGTTAATATTACTAACCGTTTCTTCTTCTTACTTTTCAATGTCAATTTTTTGTTGGTATTATTGGATAAAACAAGTAATTGTCTTCAATTTGTGTGTATAAGAGGCTGCTAATGACTTTTTCAATAAACTAGACACCTCGTAGTTCCCATGTGCAACGGCACTCACAACCACACAATTTAATCAATTTGCGATTACTATTAGTCAACTCAAACACATCTGACAATTACAAAAAAAAAAAAATTTTTTACTTATTCAGTGACCAATATATTCTGAAATATAAGCAGGGCACATATTTGCTGTAATGCAAAGAGGTTAGACTTTTTTCAGTTTGCAACTAGTGGGTGTCGGATGAAAACGCTTCCTCTGGTCAGTTTATAACTTTTCATTCCCGCAGCTGCTGCCAGGACTATTAGCTACTAGCCATTGATTGATGATCTACTAGCCATTGATTGATGATCTACTACTTTTTAAACAAGCTTACTTGTGGGATCGTCGATGTTTGTATTGCCAACTTTTGTTATACAGTGCCGGGGAAAATATAAGCAGCACAAGCGTCATTTTTCTGTTACTGTGTCTGTGGTTCTGTGCAGATCTGCCAAGATACCAAGAAACGCATCTCAGACACTGCAGTAGCGTCATTAAACTTGACACAGATTAGCTCTTTCCGATGTTTTTATATACCTAAATGGTCACGTTTTACAGAAGGTTAGGAATAGCAAAGACTCATTTTGGTGCTATGATACATAGATATTGTCATTTTATCCAACTGCTACCTTTGTAGCTTTGTGGGTAAGAGAATGCTTTTCCCAAAGTTTGCTTGGCACTTTTCTAAGAAATTCATTATTCTACTGGAAAAGGAAAGTAATTTTTAAAAACTAAAATTTGTAAGAAAATTGTGTGTAAAGCATATCTATTGGAACTAAAAAAGGAGATAAAAACTAAGATTTTCTCTAAAAAGTTGCTGTAAATGGTATAAAGGAAAAAAAATTATGTTTATGAAAAAATAAGAAGCTAACAAGCAAAACTGATCAGCAGGTTCTATCAGTTTATCAAGAGGAGACTTAAGCAGAGAGACCTACTTCGAAAAGATCTAGTTCTTGTAACTCTTGTACAAAGTAGATGCTTGGTTAGCGCCGGTCAAGGCAGAAGTAGCAATATCTATTGCCGACTTTATACCTTTGAAAAGACTACCAATCTTAGACTTTTTGTCTTGCACATCATCACTTGCACTGGCAACAGTACTATTGGTAACTGCCCCTATAGTGTAGTTTGTGGCAATGGAGCTTTCAAGAGCCTGAAAAAGCTCTGGTACAGCAGTAGCAGTAGTAGTAGCATCATCGCTGGACGCGGTTGTGCTGGAAGATACGGCAATAGGCATGCCAGCAACATAGCGCTGAGAAACAGCTAACAAAGCGATCACAGTGGTTAATTTGGTGAATTGCATTATGTATTGTGTGTGATGAAGGTTGCGTTTGTTTTTTGAGAAAGGCAGAGATGTATCCTAAAACAGAAATGAATGAATTAATAATCTTGTTGATGGTATTTTAAGAGAGAAACAAATACGACTCGTTAATCCAGAACTGGACATTGTTCCATTATATACTTGTAAAATAGTAAGCATCGTTGGTAATTGAAACGTGTTGATACTGTGGAAAGTGCAGATTCCATGGTTGTAGCAATTAGCCAAAACTACAAGAAGTTAAGATCATGGCTCCTCATTGGCCAAAGTATGGTCTTACCATTAAAACATGTCAAACCAGTATCAAAAATCATTTAGTGAGCCGTTAATGAATTCGTCCAAATAGAGAGGTGCGTTTTCTGTATGCGGCCAAAGGCACGTCAGTGCGACATTTGGTCTCTGTAAGTATTAGGATGCAATGCAACGCGCCATATCTACGGTAATATGTAATGCCGTTTTATGCAACCATAAAGTCGATTGTTTCTAATTGACTTTGTATTTCCTATTGCGACACAACTGATGCTAAGTTGGCTTTTGTTAAAGTACTAAGCAATGGTTGATGGAGCAGCTTAAAGTAAGTGTATGTGGAGAAATTGGATAATGGTTTATTGTGTGTCAAAATGTTCCTTTTATTGGCTCTTTAGCAAAGAGATGTATTAAGTGTAGGTTGTATGAAGCACAATAGAGCAGAGTTATTGAACTAATCAGCAAATTGTAATACAAATGGCAGTCTTTAGTTTAATATATGTATATATTACTTTCTATAAGAAATTGTATAAGACGTAAAAGGGAAATAGAAAAAATTAAAAAAGAGAGAAAAAAATAAAAGGAAAAACAGTGTGTGATCCACAACCAGGTTGGAGCACCAAAAAACTAAAAAAAAAAAAAAGAATGAAGCGAAAATAAAAATAAGCAGCAAAGTATTTTTCCATTACAATTTTAATATACTAGAGCATTTACCCCACCTTAACTTAATTATGGTTTTGCTTGTAGTTGTTAGCAAACATTTGTGCTTGATTAGCACCCCCAGCAGCGGTGGACAAAAAGTCAACTCCGCCTTTAATACTTTTCCAAAGTTTACCCAATTTAAATTTTTTATCTTGAATGCTATCTGTACCTTCGTTATCGCGTGCGTGTATGCTATCATTTTCGATAAGAATACTTGGGGCAACGACTTTTGGAGAGTCTTCACGGGAATTCAAAGCAGTGGTCACAGGTGCAGCTGCGACATTTTGGCAAGAGATGCTCATCAAAGCCAAAGCAGAAATTAAGACAGTGTATTGCATCCTGTAGGTGATTTTGTTTGGAAATCTAAAAAGGCAAGTTAAAGAATCGTTGACGATGATCAAAACAGCAGAAAGAAGGCTTAGATGAGAGAATTTTAGTTGGCAACAAGTGGCTTATTTATAAGTTTTTGAACCTCAACTGGTTAGATTAAAGCTGGGGTCCAGTGAACACTTTAAATACTTTTTTGAGCAAAAGGCGCTAAAATAATTTTAAGTTCCCAGAATTATCACGAATGGTATACTTTTTTGTCTTGGTGGAAACAGCACTTGCCATCCCTTGTTCAGTATAACAGAGCGTATTGTTGTTGCTGTATTAGCAGATCAATTAATCTACTTATGGTAAAAAAAATATGTTTGTGACGCGGGTTAGAATCATACCGAGTGAGCACTGCATGCGGTGCATGGACTGTTTTCTGGTATTTTGATTCTGGCTATTGTTTGAAAGATTATTAACTCTGCAGAATGAGAGCTTCTCATCAGCATCTCAAACACTCTTAGGTTAATTCTCAACGAACCTAAGAAATGGCGTATTATCTTTGCTTATTTAGACAATCCCACTTATAATACAAGCGCAACAATAAATATGGTGGCTCTTCAAATAATTTTTGGCACGTGTAGACTTAGAAAAACATCAGTATATGCCAACGTAATCTTTTTTCCTGAAAAGCGGGGCACATAAGTTTAAAATGAAAACCTAATTTCGGGGGCTTTTTTTTCACATACAAAATTAACATGTTTGTATATGTCTGAGTATAGTGACTAGATCTACTACTCATACCTGAGGTTGTCTCCTCTAGTAGTGAAGGGTAGCCACTTACTGAGATCTTAGTTACGTAATGAAACTTAGCTGAGTAATGAAATTGGACTTATATTCCTTACTTTTATTATAAACTATATCACTAAATAAAAACATTCTGTTTTTCAGACTATATATAATAATTTCATTCCTCACCCATAATGCTCAGGTGATGAAAATTTTCCTCCACATCTTTGATGTTGTTCTCCTTAGCAACTATGCGTGCGCCCAAATGTTCTCGGCCGCAAAAGGC
>JXWR01003029.1_pt1 | contig 17512 bp, 9 predicted proteins | sample 315541 | NCBI WGS metagenome assembly JXWR01 (sample SAMN03273951, study PRJNA271842) | soil metagenome | isolation source: rice field ambient CO2 | place: India: CRRI Experimental farm Cuttack,Odisha-753006 | collected 2013-12-17
AACCAAGAATTTGCCGAAGATATACTTATCCGATATCTTCGGCAAATTCTTGGTTTGTTCAATTCGTGGACACCAGCTGTAGTATTGTAGCACTGCGTTTGATTGCAAAATCATACGCAGTTCATCACGGCCTTGACGTATTACATTGACTGTGACTTGATGTGATTGCCAACATAGGCCTTTCCCAAAAATAGAAAAAAAGGAAGCAAGGTATTTACTGATGCACAATTAATGGCTGAACAAAAAAAAGACAAGAAAAAAGAACTATGAAGCTGACTATTTATTTATGAATAAAGTTTGAATGACGAAAATTATAGATTTTTAGATTTTTATTTTTCGTATTTTGAAATTTGGACTAAAAAGAAGAAAGCAAAACATTTTCACAAAAAAGTGCATAACACCCCCTCCCCCCACCCACCTCATCTAATATATTATGCAAACAAGGTAAACGATTGTAAAAACAATGCAATTGCCGTAGTCACTTTAGTAACCCACCATACGTGCTGAACAATAAATGGACAAGCAGAATAGTTGAACTCCCATTGTTTACCACCCTCATCAAAATGGCCCGTCATTATTCCTATATTTCCGTCATAATCTCCCATTACTGCTCTAACGGTAATTTCTTGCACAAAGTTAGCATTTGCTTCACCGTTCTCCTTATTTACCGATTTGGACTCATCTGCGGTCCAAGTTCCAGTGCTTTGGTCTTTATTGTAGACATTATAGCATCCTTCGTGGTCATGGCCAGTCAAAATTATGCCGGGCTTGCCATTGCTGAAGATCGTATTCAACACTTTTTGCGAAACTTCAAATGATAAATGATTTTGAGAACGGAGTTTACCAAGCTTATACGGTTCCCTTTGAGAGGTTTGCTCATCGTAATAGACATGTTTTGGCCCATCGGTGCAAAGCCCCGCTTTTTTGTAGAATGGTACATGAGTGAGCAAGATTGTTGAACCATTGAATTCGCGCTTTGCCAACTTGTCCAAAAAATTGTATGTGTATTGGATGAATTCTTCTTGCAATGCTGGTCCTTCAAGGAATAAGCTGTTCAATACCACGATTCTGTATGCCCTGTCGGTATTTCTGTGGTACTCGATCCAGAAGTTATCCTTGCCGAAAAGCTTATGGTATCTTGTCATATGTTGCCAAGTGGCATCCCCTGAGTATCCAACGTCGTGGTTTCCGGTAATGTTGATGAAAAGTGGCTCTCCTGTATACGACGAAGCCAGCGAATTAACCCAATCATAGACGTCCTCATATCCGTACTCAAAAGCGTCCAACGGAGTAGATTTCACTTCGTGGATATAACTATGCCAATCGAAATCTTTATGTTCGTCCAAAATCTGAAAAATTTCCTTGGTATGATTAGCTGGTTGCGGATACAATCTGGTCAAATAACGTCTAGTACGGTTGAAAAATTCACTATCGCCTATCCATTGTGAAGAGAACAAGTCTCCCATGACGGCAACATGCGATGGTTGAAGTCGATTTTTCATCGTTTTGTAAATGTGGCCCAAATAGTGATCATTGCCATAGTTGTCAAGACGCTTGATGTATGGAGTTTGTGGCCAGTTGCCATTGATTTGGGGATCGCCGACAGCTAGCAACTTGATGTATTCGTTGTCATCATGATCTTGAGCAAATTTCTTAAAGTAGTGGGTGTTGATCAAGTCCCCTACATATGGGATCTGACTGAGTTTGTATTGGATGGAGTTAGTATCAATAAACTCATTGCTGTTGTACTGCTTCCAAGAACATTGTTGTGAGTTGAGGGACGGGTAGGTATAGATGTAGGCGTTAAGAAGTAAAGCCAATAGGCCAACGACAAACGACACGGTGCTGAGGCCTCTCATGGTTGCTGCGATTGGTTCAAGTTGGCATATGCTAGTAACTGTGGTGATATTAATGATAAGGATGATGTTGATGCTGATACTTGTCAGTTGAAAATCAGCGCGACTTCCGAAAACGGCACTACCCGCTTTTCGCTTCCTATATAAGCAGCCCATTCCCCTTGTCAAAAACATTGAAGCTAGCAAAATACGACAACACAGTCAAACACTCTCATCAATCGCAAAACTCAAAAGTCAGTAACTTATCTCAATTACAATGTCTGACAAACCTTCTGTATTGCTTATCGGCGTTGGCGGCGTGGGTGCCGTTGTAGCCCACTCGCTTTCCTACAAGGATCTTTCCTCGGTGTCTGTGGTAGTGAGAAGAGACTACAACAAGGTCAAAGACAGCGGCTACGAGATCCATTCAGCAGATCATGGCCATATCAGCTCTTGGAAGCCAGACAATATTTATCCTTCTGTTGAAGAGGCAGCCAAATCCACCACTGGTGGCACCGGTAAGCCATTCGATTACGTCATTGTCACCACCAAAAACTTGCCTGATATCTCCAAAGTCGAAGACGTTATTGAGCCAGTGATTACCAAGTCGCACACCACCATTGTGCTCATCCAAAATGGTTTCGACATTGGCAGACCAATAATCGCCAAGTACCCCGAAAACATAGTGTTGTCTGGTGTGACTTTTGTTGGTTCCCATAATCGTAACGGTGTCATTCATCAAACACAGCCCGAAATCACTCAAATCAGTTATTTTCCTAATTCTGACCTCCCTCTTGATGTCCAAGAAGCCAAAGCTAAAGAATTTGTGGAATTGTACTCCACTGACAAGAACACTGTTACTTATTCACCAGATTCCAAGTATGCCCGCTATCGCAAGTTGCTTTACAATGGTACGTTGAATCCTATTGCCACTCTCACTGGTACCGATACAGGCCGTATTGAATTTGCTGGTGGTAACGACACGTTGGTGATTCCAGCAATGAAAGAAATCATTGCTGTGGCTAAAGCCGATGGGGTTGATATTCCATTATCCACGATAAACGATATGTTGCATGATGATGATGGTGATTACTTCACTCCGTCAATGGCGGTTGATGCACAGAAGGGCAATCCAGTGGAAATCGAAGTTATTTTGGGTAACTTGTTGAGAGTTGCTAGAGAATTGAAGGTGGCTACCCCAACATTGGATGTGATTTATAATTTGTTGTCGGTGGTGCAGTTCAGATTGAAAGAACAGGCCGGATACATTAAGTTGCCAGAACAACGGCCAATTGACAAGTTAAAGATTTGGAAATAGGTATGCCGTACGTAAAATGCAATTAGCATAAATATTCTCTAGATACTCCATAGGCAATTAAAAAGTATTACGTGTCTTTGTCATTATTCAAGCTATTGGCCTTCGTCACTGTAGTTGTAATGTATCAAGCTGGATATCCAGTCAGGTCTTTCGACAGCCAAATCAGTATAAATGTTATGCAGGATAGCGGTACTTAGCCAAGTATCCAAACTCCAATAAATGATTACAAGGCCATGTTTGTTCATGTAGGTTTGCTAGTTTGCGTAGATTTAAAAGTGCCATTTGCTCCATTGATACCACTGGTCTCCAGCATCTCGGTCAGTCACTGCGCTGTCCTGCGCTTATCTCCGTATCTCCCACTTTGGCCCCGAAGCAGCAGAATGTTTCTGCCTGATGATTATTACTACTTTTCGCCACTTAGTATGATACATAGAACTCCTCCATGATCTACTATCAGAACAATAATACAACGAAACTCCCCTGCAAGAAGTATTTATGCAAGGATCCCTTATTAGGATGGCACAAGCAGTTAAACCATACTTGGGCAAATACCCATTCACAGCTAACCCAGTGACCATTTACCATCTTCCATCCCAGTCCTCATCATCAGCTCCTGACACTCCTCCACGTACATTGAATAACCCACTTTTTGTCTTCATTCCCGGGAACCCAGGTATTGTCGATTATTATATTCCTTATTTAAATCATCTTCATGAGGCATATCCGTGGCTAGAGACTCTTTGCATTTCTCATATTGCTCAAGATGCCCTTTCAATTGATAAAAATTCAGCAAATAAAGATCGTATTTACACATTGGAGGAGCAAATTTCTTCAAAAGTAGAAATTATTCAAAATTTTCTTGACTTTGATCATGGAGATTTTTCAGCATTGGAGAAGAAAAAGCAGCAAACACAAACTAGAGATGTCATCATCATGGGCCACTCGGTGGGGTCATTCATGGTACAACGCGTTGTCCATCGATTTAAAGCAAGATTCACCAATACCATTGAAACTACTGTCGATAGTCACACCAAACCAGATTTCAAACTAGTAGGCTTACTATTTCCTACAATTATCGACATTGCTAAATCAGACAGCGGTACTACGTTTACTACACTTTTCCGCATTTTTCCCAACTTCCATCATTATGTGGCTTCATTAACATCATTGGTTAACTTTATACTTCCCAGATCTGTGATAGAATCGTTGATTCGTAACATTGCCATAAAAAATCGAATTTCTGCTCAAAGTATTAATGCTGCAATGGAAGACAATCATGATATAGCCGCCAGCAATAAAGTTAGCTTTGCTAGTGATACTGAACCACAAACTGAGGCCGCTGATCAACAAGTGCTTAATTCAACAAAGAAGCTAGTATGTCATCCTGAAGTTGTCATGCAAGCTTTAGGATTGGCTAAAGACGAAATGGAAAAAATCAAAAACGACACCGTCTTCAACGATGAATTTTTCCAATTATCCGGGGATTCCGAAAATAATAATGTTGATAATAGTAAAAGCAACTACAAAATTTGGACTTTTTTCGCTCAAAAGGATCACTGGGTTAGTGATAAAACTCGTGATTATATCAAGCTGCGCTATTTTGCTGACCGGAATCCCGCACAATACAAGTTCCAAATTTGTGATGCTACGGAAGATAAGTTGAAGTTGAAGCATAGTTTTGTAATTGAGCATAGTCAGCGGTTTGCGGAGGTTTCTAAGCAGACTTTAGAGGAGTTGTTAGGATTTTGAAATGGAAAGAAGTTATGTTAAAGAGATACAAAGGCTAATTTTTTTTTTTTTTTTTTATTTTTCTATAATTCAGCAATATGTACAAATTTTTTCAGGGGGTTAGACGAGGAAAGCGGCTCAAATAGAAACTTTCTATTTTACAGATGATTATTTTTAAAAACTTAATGCCGCTGAAGGACTGATTAGAGTTTGTTTTTGAATTAGATTGACACACCATGTTATAAATTGAAATAGATTATTATACCAATACTTTGATATGAAAAGAGAGTGACAAATTGAGTAGATTCTTATTGTCAAGTTAAACATTCAAGGATGTTCCCATCACATTATTTCTTCCATTGAAAAGAGAAAGTGAAAGAAAATGACACTCCATCATGCAAGAAATTCTGGCATTGTATACATTGTCACTTTCAAATTCTGGAAACTAACAAAGTCTTCTTTTTTTTTTTTCTCTACGTAAAGTGCACGCAAATCACTCTATATGAACCTTGCATGCACGATTTTAACATGATACAAGCATATTTATTTTTAGCAAAAAGTAATAAAACAAAAAAGACATATCCGAAACTCATACAAACCTTATAAAAGTACGCGCGCATCTAATAATTAGCACTTTATATATCTAATGCTGGTTTAGCACCCTTAACCACACCAATAACTGTGTCCTTGGCATATTTAGAAACCACATCGTCATCATGGAGCATCTCAAATGCCTCAGTGGCCTCCTTACCAGCAAAATTCAATAATGATTGCTTGCCACCAGGGTGGTCGTCAAAGAAATTTGTCACATCTAGTACCACGTTCTTGACTGCAATCCAACAACTTTGCTCAGTATTATGTTTAGCGAGCTCTTCGAAAGAAATGTAACGCTCAGGAATTTCAAAACCCTTGGCGGTTTTTATGGTTGGAACTTTTGGCTTGGCTTCTTGCTTGGCTTCTTGCTCTGGCTCTGACTGTTGTGCTGGTGGTTCATTTGGCTTAGTGGCCGCAGATTGAGAAGTCTCTGTAGCTGTGGACGTTGAGGACGATTGATTTGTGTTCGATGCTGATGCTGAAGCAGCGTTGCCGTCGAAGTCAATAACCAAGGAACCATTGAAGTCAGGATTCAAATGCAAATGAATCTGGTTTAATCTCGCAACTGCACCGCTACCACCTCCAGTGCTACCGCCACTGCCATTACCACCACCATTAGACGAAGATAGATTTTTCAACAAATAATTTGTAGCAGTTCTGCCACTCACTCTTCCAAAGCAAACGCATGCCAATAACGATGACCCACCAAGTCTGTTGTGACCATGAATATTCCCAGCAAGCTCACCTGCAGCGTAAAGGCCATCAATTGGAATGAAATTTTTCTTCTTGTCGTCCTTGTAAGTGAGTACCCTGGCATCTGGATCAATTTTGACACCGCCCATGGTGAAATGTACCACTCTGTCAATAAGTGACACATGGAAAGTGTCAGATACATTGAATGGGGCACCATCGAAAAAAGTCTTTCCGAATGGATCAATCGTCTTTGCCTTTGGATCTTTAGCTGCATGTTCAGCAGCCTTGTTATACTTGTCCAATTCTTTTTGCAAAATGTGCACTGGAACACCAATATCTTTAGCTAACTCAGTCCCAGATTGTTTCTTCATAAGTCCACGAGACTCATAATGGGAAACATGGAATGGTAATTTTTTGGCCCCTTGGGTATTCAAAACCAAACGAATAGGATACTTTACTTTTGTCATTTCACCAGAAACATAATCTCTTGTACCCAATTCATTACAAAATCGTTTACCAGTACCATCTAGCATGATTGCCCCTTCACCTCTAAGTGCCTCGCCGGCCAAAAACTTGAATTTGGATTCCGGATCATTAGGAGCCACAAGCCCCGTGGGATGGACTTGCACTTTTTCCAAATCAATTCCTATACCACCATGTTTGATTACAAGTTTTTGGCCATCCCCTGTTGCGTGATTACCATTGGTGGTTGACAAATTTAAAATATCTGGTCTGTATTTGGCAAGCAATGAATCTTTGGAAGTAAAGTCAGCAGCATATCCACCAGTAGCTAAGATCACTGGACCGTAAACTTTAAACTTCTCTTTGTTGTTCTTGACGAAAACCAATCCTTTGCAAACATTGCCTTCTTTGATCAAGTCAACAACATTGGATTTTTTTGAGATATGTACTCTGGATGGCTCTTTTTCCGCCAAGTCTTCCAATTTGGACATTAATGCATAAGTAATAGCCATCCCGGGGAATTTGGCATCTTTACCTCTATGGGTTCGTGGCTGTGAATGGCCACCTAGTCTAGATACCAAAGTCAAGTCCAAGTTGAACTGATCTTGAAGCCATTCAACAGCAGCTGCGGACTCGTATGTAAGCACTTTGGCTAATTTTGGATCAGCGAGGTTTTTGCCCGACTTGATGGTATCATTGTAGAATTGTTGCACAGAGTCTCTAATGTCCAAATCTATCTGAGTTCTAGTGAGGGCCCCATTAATTCCCGAAGTAGCTTTGGTGGAATTGCCGCCAAAAAAGCCTTGTTTGTCGAGGACAACCACGTTTGCACCGTTGAGGTATGCTTGATGAGCAGCTGAAAGACCGGCCAAACCACCACCAACAACGATGATGGGGTTTTTAGGGATGCCGGTGAGCTCCTTAGCGTCTGTCATTTTTTGGATTAGGGGTAAAAGAATATGCAGTGAAATGTGTCAAAAGTCTGTCAGTGGACTGTAAATTGTATGAGAAAATAGACAACAAATAGAACAAAACCAAGGGTTTTTACACTATCTCGCCATTCAGTCAATCTGAGAAAGAAGCAAAGGCATATATAGTACCGAAGCAGCGTAGACTATTTACAGGCGAAACGGCCCAATGAAAGTCACCGGGAGCGTCAGCGTCCGCCGAGGCTGCGAGATAGCCTAAACAACTAACAAACTGACAGGCAGGCAGGCAGGCAGCCCGCTGCTGCCCCACACTTTGCCATTCAGCCACACTCACCAGCCTCTCACCAGCCACATGTGGAGGCAAAGCTCCGGGGACGACCCGTTTTTACTGAAAGGCTACATTATTATCATTACGTAATATCTTACATGCATATCATCATCTGACCAGTCACATGCACTCCTCCAGATCTCCCGCTTTCACACCACCTAGAGACCATATACAGGTCGCTTCTCAGTGCACTGAAAAATTTTTGGCAGCCGAGGCATCATCGCTTGATCAATATCTACCCAAAACCAGCCAGAGGTGATGTTTCGCCCACTGGAGCTTTCTGCGATGTCTCAGCTCCTGCTTTCTCATAAGCTTGCTGCATTTGCTGTCTGCCAGAGGACTTTCCCGCGCGCAAGTTACCACCCTAACCGCAGCCACCATCATCAGCAGCTCAACATATGCCGCCTGAGAACTTTCTGCCAAACATCTTGCTCGGCGGTGCCCAAGAGCCGGTCAAGTATAGACCTTAATACTAGCAAGCCAAAACCCAGTGGACAGATTTCTAGCACCCATGAAGTTGCAAACCCCCAATCTCACAATTCGTCCACATATTCTCAATTTCTCAGCGCAGTTGACGAAAATATACCCGCTGAAAAGTCAGCTCACAATCAAAATTCAAAAGCTTTTGAATCACACTGCAAACAGCTTATTGGTCTCAAGCAATATGACCAACTTTTGCAAATTCTTTCCAAAAATCTGAACCTGGTTCAGCCTATATTGGAGCGCCAAGCGTTGTTTCGTATGATCCGCTACATTCTGGTTCATAATAGACAGCCCGTAATAGCGTTAAAAATATTCAAGCTATTTGATTCGTTTTTTGCCCAATCAAAGTCAGTGAGGCGCCGATTGGAAGCGGCTGCACTAAAACTCAGCTTATTTATTCATGTTGAAGACGAACGCCAGTTCTGGAATCATTGGCCCATTTTTTTGCGCTTGTACCGTGAAGCTGATCTTCAGGATGATGAAGTAATGCTATTTAGTCTAACGACAATGATAAAAAATTCTAAATTCAAGCTTGCTCAGCGCTCATTCGCCAATTTTATTGAATCAGACGCTGCTGTGGATGCGCTGGGCTTGCTTGAAACTTATTTGAATCTTTTGGTGAGCTCACAGGCACAATTATCATATTTAGAATCTGCCTTTTATCTGTTCAAAAAGCACAATTTAAAAGTTACAAAAGCAGCAATTTATACCATGCTTAAAGCTTATCGGCAAATTGGAACTAAAGATCAATGGAACAATTTACTCGGCGAATACAAGTCACATTTCAAAGATTACGAAATCAAAATTTTTGAAACAGTGAATATTGTGCGAGATCTTAAATATCAAGAGGACCTTTTTTTTTCATTAAAAAATGAAAAAAGTTCACTCAAGGAAGTTTTAAAGTCACAGACGTTGACAATCTATAAAAATATTCAAGACATTATTTTAAGCATTGGCGAAGACAAGTCAATCTCTGAGGAAACAAAAAGAGAAATTCAATTAAAATTCTTCATCAACTTATTATGGAACTTTGCTGTAAAAAAATACTACAGTGACATCTTGAGAACTATTAAAATTGCTCAAGCTTTGAAACTCAAGATTGACAATCATAAAATGTTCAATTTTGCCATTGGTGTATATTTTTTAAAGACTGAACAATTTAAGAGCTTTTTAATGTTTACCCAAAGTTATCTAGGCGGTAACAAAGATGCAAACATTAGCCGTGACCATCTCGCTTTGCTAATAGGCGCTTTTAAAATCACATACCCAGAACTTGGGCATCAGTTAGTAGACACGTTGGCGGATTTACACAATTTCACCTATACAAAGTCATTGGGTGATTACTTGCACCTCAAAAGACTTCCGGCATATTACTTCAAAACTTATGACAACGATCTTGACGATATAGTTCCTGTCACTGTCAGCAGCACTATCGATGCGTCAAAGATATTGGGCGTTATTAGAGCTGATTTGCAAGTTGGCAGACGGCCTTCTTTTCAAAAATTTGTCTTTGCCCTTAAAGTTCTCGCGGTAGAACAGAGCAAGAAAAAAAGTCAAAACTATAAAGACCGCAATGACAGTTATGACAAAAGCATTCAAAGAGTTATCAAAATTATGGAAAAATTAAACTATAAAGTTCCTCATTCTTTCAAGTTTTTTTATTTGAGAAAAGAAATTTATGATTATTTAATGCACTGCGAAAAAGACCTTGGTTTGTTGACTATTGGTAATGAAGAAACTTTTTACAACTTTAAGCCGCTTGTGCAAGATGAGACTCTCAAAGAAGCTGGAAATAATGACGACGGTCACCAATTTGATCTGTTTGAATATTTTGAAAAACAATCTGTAACTGATTCCCATAACAAAAAACAAAAAAGCAATCATTTCATATACAATTTTAAAGGTTGTCGGCTTGTTTATCATTCGATGAAGTCAAGAAATAGAATTGAGCACGCAATAGAGCATAAAATTTACCGCTTCTTGACTGAAAACTCTAGAGATATGACATTTCAAACGTATGCTAAAGTTGGTGAACTTGCATCTATGCTTAAACTCACTGGTTTGTCCAAATTTATTCTCCTGGTATGCGAAAAAGTTATCCATGAAAATTCCAATCATGATAAAGTTCTCTATGGCAACAAGAAAGAAGATAAAGACATTAACATCATTATTTCAAACAAATCAATGCAGCTCACTTACCTTACGCTGCTTGCAAACTATAAACTTGAACAAGACTATAAAAGTTACTTGGTGATACTTGACCGTATATTAAACAACACTGAGTTCAAAATGACTAAATATGTGATTGTTGAGTCCAAACAGCAGTTATGCCAATTTTTGAAATTAAAGCTTCGTTTGCTCAACAAGGAACTTCGCAGCATGAATCCAGCATTGTGTTTGTTTGTTGATGCTGATGATAGTACTGACGCTGTTGTCACCGGAAGTGGTAGCGGCGATAACAGCGTTAGCGGTGAGTTGATATCGTTGAATTTCAATCCAGCACCAACAGAAGACATATTGGACCTTACCAATTTGGTGAGGAGACTTGATCTGTTGGTTGCTTCAACAAACAATTTGACTGCCAATAGCAACAAAAGCAGTAATAGCAACAACACTAATGTACAATATGGTGAACAGCAGCAGCAGCAAGGCAAATTGACTCCTGAATACAAAGATAAAATTATCAAGGATTTTCAAGAATTCAAAGAGTTTGCGGCCACTGCAATGGAATACCACTTACAATTTCGCATGAGATATCAGGATGAGTACAACTATATTGTGCAAGATACTCAGCAGTTAAAACTGATGATAAGAGAGCGTTATAGCACTAAGAAACATGAGCGGAACCTTACTCGTGGTTAATATTGTACCATCATAGTATACTTATCACGAAAAAGAAGAAAAAAGAAAATTATTTGCTTTTTATACTGCACTTAGCATTTGTTTTAGTTTTTATTTTTTTTTATCATTATTATTATCATTATTATCATTATTATCGTTATTTTAGCATTCTTTTTTCAAAGTTTCTAATCATTTCAGTTCTCATATCCCATCAAAATTTTTTTCCTGTTACATATGTTACTGTCACTATAGACTTGTTTACAAGAGCCCTTGTATATTTTCCACTCAGTTTTTCCTTTTTTACATTAATAACTGCGTTTTACCGAAAACTAAGCTTATAGATTAGTTATTTCGTTCGTTGTGCAAGACTTTCTTACTGTAAACTTAATTTTTTGGATACACATCAGCAGATCACTGTTTGTAATCCTCTTTACAACCGCGTTTAGTCAACTTCAAAAAATTATGATAAATGCTATTGTCACCAAGATTTTATGTTCAATTACCTGTAGACGCTACCGAAATAAATCATCTTCATGTTAATGACCTTCAATGTATTTCTCCAGCAAAAAATGTTGAGACACCTGCACCGTAAAATCTTGTCACGTGGCCTTGTGCCAGTTCCGGTTCACGGTGGGTCGCATTCACGAGAAAAACTGAAATATCGAAAACATTAAACAGCGCCAGCTAAAACCACTTGCTAACGATACATCTACAAACAAGAATCGAATCAATTACCAATTTTCTTTTGTTTCTTTCTTTGTATTGAGCTTTAACCACAATCAATACTCAATTTTCTCAGCAAATATGACCAGTGAATTTCATACTTCAGGGATTGATAGAGTGCCTGACTTCCAGCTCTCCCAACATGCGTTTGAGTTAACGAATAAAGACTTCCACGCACGCCACCCAACCGCCATTAAATACATTACCAACGAAATTGAAAAAGAAGCACTTGCACCATACTACCACTACTTGTACCACGAATATCTCAATAAAAATTCTGCAGCCCTCAAATGGGACGAAAAGTTATATCAAAGTTTGAAATCCCGTAATGAAGAGCAAATCAAAGAATTGAACGCCAAGATTCAAACCATTGAAGAAGAAGACGAAGATAACGAATTGGAAAAAGTGGGGGCCATCACCAAGTTGGGCGAATACTATGCAAAGATCGGTGATCGCAGTAACGCAGTGGCAACATTAAGAAAGGCATTTGAATTGAGTTCTTCCACTGGTACAAAGATTGATATCTTGTTGACGATTTCCAGAATTGGATTTTTCTTCAATGACTTGCAATTCACTGGCAAAATATTGGATGAAGCTAACTTGCTCATTGATAAAGGTGGTGACTGGGAACGTCGTAATAGATACAAGACCTACTACGGTATCCATTTGATTTCTATTAGAAATTTCGACGAAGCTGCCAAATTGCTTGTTGACTCTTTGTCCACATTTACATCCACTGAGATATCCACATATGAACAAATTGCCGAGTTTGCCATCTTGGCTGGTTTGTTAAGCTTTGAAAGAAAAGACTTGAAAAAGAAAATTGTCGATTCTCCAGAAATTTTGTCACTTGTCAACACTTCTAGTGATTTGCGCACCATTACCGGATTAAGTAATGCTTTATACTATGCTAACTATCCTGACTTTTTCCCATACTTGTCCAAAGTTTACGACGAGATCCTTGTGCCTTCCAAATACCTTTCTGTTCATGCTAAATATTACATTAGAGAATTGAGAAGAAAGGCGTATGCTCAGCTATTGGAGTCTTACAAAGCTTTGTCATTGAAATCCATGGCTGAGCAATTTGGCGTGTCAGTGGAGTTCCTCGATGATGATTTGTGCAAATTTATTCCAAACAAAAAGTTGAACTGTGTCATTGATAGAGTGAACGGTATTGTTGAGACTAATAGACCAGATAACAAGAATGCCCAATACCAGACGTTGATCAAGCATGGTGATGCATTGTTGACTAAAGTGCAAAAATATGGTGCTGCAGTCAAGCTTAGTGGTTCTACCCAGGTGGCTTAAGTTTACCTTTTTCTTTCTTGGTACTACATAAGTGCTGTTAAAAGTCTTGAAAAGTTTGGCTAGAATTTTTTCAGTTTGTTTAATGAATAACAGTCCATCAGCGAGTCCGTGCTAGGTAGGAACTGTCATCGAAGTATGAATAAACGATATTTTTAATACACCTTTCACTTGTTTTTGCTTGGTTTTTTTTTTTATTATCATTATTATCATTTTACCATTTGTCTATTCCGTAAACTGAATTGCAGCATGTACCGCAAGCTCTCCGACACGTTGGAGATGGCTGAGCAACAATTGGCTAGCTTGGCTAGCTTAGCTCGCTTCGATCAAGCGACTTTCTTACTATTGCAGCTTGTACGCTCTGACACCTTATACCTTTGGACCAGATGTTCAAAGGTCAAATCGCACGCATTGCGCTACTGTGCCTTTTGAATGGACATCTTAGCATCATTACAGGTATTGATTGGCATCTACTCATAGATGAATATATACAGAGCGCCGATGAGTTTCATGCAAGGCGGCGCACAGAAGCACGGGGCGCCCCCAGAGATGTCACGGGTAACCTCATCTTCTCAAAAAAATTTTTTTTTTTTTTTTTTGAAATTTTTACTTTTTTTTCATAGTAGAGAGAGAAAGAGAGGGAGATAGTAAAGAGGTGAAAAGGTTTTTTTTTTTTTTATTCCGAAGCTCTTGAGAGTGATTAGCTATACATTTTTTTTGTGTTCTTGTTTTGGCTATTATTATCTAGTATCATTACTATACACACTATACAAAATGAGAGTTAGAAGTATGTTTGTTTTGAACTCGCTTTAGTTAACGATGATTTGTCTGCGGCCGCCTTGGGCGTCTGAACATTCCATGTTTATCATAGATGGCAACGACTATCGTCATGGTTGCGCAAATTATTTGTGGTCCTCAAAAAAAAAAAAGAAAAAAAATATATATATACTAACGCAGACATTTAGAGCCAACTAGCAAGCGTACCAGTACTCGTATGAGAGAAGGTATCAAAAAGAAGGCTGCTGCTCAAAAACGTAAGGAAGCCAAGCAGGCCAGAAAGAGTCCACAATGGAAATCCAACAAGCCAAAGGATCCAGGTATTCCATCAAGTTTCCCATACAAGGAAGATATTATTAATGAGATTGAAGATAAAAGAAGACAAGCTCTTGAAAATAAAGAGCGTTTAAAGCAAGAAAGAATTGCTCAACAGCAGCAGAGAAACGGTGCTGCTGCTGGTGGTGATAATGGCGATGAAGAAATGGAAGTTGATGAAGAAGAACAGCAATCTAACGGGCTTGCTGCTCTTGTGGAGTCTGCTCAGCGGGCTGCTGCTGAATACAATGGCGAGCCAGTGGACGGTGACGCTATGGTGGATGATGAACCAGAAGACGATTTGGAATTTGTTGATTGGGATCTTAGCAAATTAGCTGATGTTGCTGATGATGATAATGATAACGAAGATGGCGATGCAGTGCAAGATAACGACACTACTGATAAATCAATGAAAGCCTTCAACAGATTCTTCAAGGCAGTGGTTGATGCATCTGATGTCGTGTTGTATGTTTTGGATGCTAGGGATCCAGAAGGTACGAGATCAAAGAAAGTTGAGGAAGCCATTTTGAGTTCTATGGACAAAAAGTTGATTTTGTTGTTGAACAAAGTGGACTTGGTTCCTAATGATGTGATGAACAAATGGATTGGTTACTACAAGACCAGATTCCCAGTGATTCCAATCAAGGCTAGCTCTGGTTCTTCGATTGCCGTGGCCAACAATTTCAATAAAAACTTGAGTCAATCGGTGACGGCTTCTGCATTGTTGACTTCTTTGAAATCATATGCCAACAAGTCCAATTTGAAGAGATCCATTGTTGTTGGTGTTGTTGGTTTTCCAAATGTGGGCAAATCCTCTATCATCAATGCATTGACCGCTAAACATGGTAACAGTAGTAAAGTTTGTCCAGTGGGTAACCAGCCTGGTGTTACTACAACTTTGCGTGAAGTGAAGGTTGACAATAAGTTAAAGATTATTGATTCCCCGGGCATAGTGTTCCCGCCAGCGGTTGACGCCAAGAAGAGAAACAGCAAGACTTTGAAATTACAACAAAACGCCAAGTTGACTCTTTTAAACGCATTGCCAACCAAATTGATCAAGGATCCAACATTAGCTATTCAGTTGCTTATCAGAAGATTAAAGAAAAGCGAAAGCAGTTTCAGCACGTTTGAGAAACAATACGATTTGCCACAGTTGCCAGAACTCGGCGACATTGATATTGAAGAGTACACCAAATTGGTGCTTATTCATGTTGCTAGAAAAAGAGGAAGATTGGGTAAAGGTGGGGTACCAAACTTGTACAGTGCTGCTACTTGTATACTAAATGATTGGAAAGATGGCAGATTTGTTGGCTGGACCATGCCACCGGAAAAACCAATGGACGATGGTAGTAGCAACAGCACTGCTGAGAAAGTCTCTGGAAAAGTGGATCAGACTACAATTGTGCAGGAATGGTCAAAGGAGTTTGACTTGGATGGGTTGTTTGCAAGCACCGGTGTTGATATCAATGCCAATTAAGTCAGAAATTTGAATGTTGCTTAGCTTAATTTTTTTTCTTTCTTCTTTTTTCACCATTATTATTGTAACTTTTTTTTTTCTCTCTTTTATTTTCATACTTTTCTATAACCATTTTCTTTCACATATCCTTTCTTTCCATATGTTTTGTTGAGTTGGCCGTTTGTTTTAATAGATTATGTTCACAGTGCATTTTTATATCCATGATTGCTATGTGTAAGTGTGGCTTGTGATCCTCATGATGAGGAGTTGCTAAAGAAACAATAGTCTGCGTGTTTTGTTTTTTGTCCAAAAGGGTTTAAGAAATGTTGATTATGTAATTTTGTGGTGGTCATTGTAGACAAGAAGCACATGTAATTAGCGTTGATGCACCGCCGCCATTTTTGTGGATAAAGATATCAAACACGTTTTCCCCCCAGAGAAAGTTCTGTTTACTTGACAGGGATGCTGTTTTGACGAAAGGCGTTCTTTCAAATTATGGCGTATTCCACATATTAACAGCCATGTAGCTTACTGGTTTGACAGGCATACTCTTTGGCCCGTCGTCTAATTCCCGTTCGTTGAAATTCCAAATACTAATTGATTTTACAATGACTATCGTTATTCCGCGTCATTGCTACAGTGAAGCTCACTTTATACTTTTTTTTTCTCTTCCCGATTCTTGTTTTCCATTGTCGAAAGAAATGATCTCATAGTGAGATTATTGACTTGCCAATATTTGTTTGTGGGATATATGAAATTGCAAGTATTCTTGTGCGGGATGCAATGTTGATTGCAGTGCGTTTCACGGTGTTTTTTTTTTTGGGAGAGCATATGTGCTACTAAAGATGCTAGGAATGGTAAATGTTAAATGCTGGTCAACGCAATATATACGGCACTATAATAATCTTTTGTATATGTGGATTTATCTTTGATAGTAGGTACGCGGAATTAAGAGCCAACGCAGAAAGCCGAAGAATGCTAATCAACTAACGCGCCTGTTTCCCTCTAATCATTGTGCCTCGCACACAGACATTACAGAGATTAAGGTTAATTGAGGTGCGAGGGCCAGTACGCTTGATTGTGTGATTGTTACAGCTTTTCTCTGGTTCCGGCATTGACAGATAACAGCTCTGAGCAGACCCATTAATTATGAGTAGTAAATAAGAGCAAACGAGAAAGGAACTACAGGGACAATGTCTGGCGTGTGGCGTGTAAACAAGTGGGCGAGGCGACTCGAAACAGAGTTAATTAGAGTCTTTCACTATGAATATTATTTTTTTTTTGTTGTTTTTGTTGCTATCTTGGAACTCGTTTCCGCTGACGTTACATCCATTTCTGAATGTCCAAAACTTGCGGCAAGGACAAGCGCTGCAAAGGATGTCACAGACCTTCGCATTGACGATATCGAAGTTATAGCTGCTTTAGGGGACAGGTAACAAATTAAAAAAGAAAAGAAAACTAGATGTCACATAATAATTCCTCTCCTGTAGTGCCATAGCTGGCCTTGCTATGATGGGTGTTCCTGAAGGAATAGGACTTACTAGTCTTCTAGGACTTGCCTACCTACGAGAATACCGTGGAAATAGCTACTGTATGGGTGGTGATACAGATGCTGTTAGTCTCGCCAATTTTATCAAGCACTATAACCCAGATGTTTATGGAGCATCGATTTTGTCACATTTTGTTTCGCTATGCCATGGACCTCTTTGTATTCCACCTTTGTCT
>JXWR01003137.1_pt1 | contig 17504 bp, 12 predicted proteins | sample 315541 | NCBI WGS metagenome assembly JXWR01 (sample SAMN03273951, study PRJNA271842) | soil metagenome | isolation source: rice field ambient CO2 | place: India: CRRI Experimental farm Cuttack,Odisha-753006 | collected 2013-12-17
GAGAGCCTCAGAAGTTTCCCAGGAGCTTTAAAAGCTGTTCTTGTGAGTAATCTTGGTAATAAAGCTGACATTTTTGTCTGTTACCTTTGTCGAGCTAGAATAAAACTGACAGCACAAAATAGTTTACAACAAAGAAGCTCAAATTTTTTCAGCTTAATCAGTTTCAAAGATTAAAAATGACCAAAAATAGGAAAATCTGTAACCAGTTAGCAGCAAAAGGGAGGAAAGCCTGGTCGCGAAAGGATATATTGACTGAGGTCGGATGGGTGCTAAAACAAAATCCTTAAAAATATGAAAAATCAGCTCCAGCGCGGGTTAGTGGGGAACTGACCAATCAATGGGCAGCCTGTCAATTTCAATGCGGGTAACAAGGTTGTCAGTATAATAGACCCAACTTACTGCTGTATATTTATGTATATGTATATATCAGAGACCTAATCGAGAATAGAGAAGTGCTCACATATTGCATAAATTGAAAAAGTCCTCCAGAGGCGAAGTATATAAACTAAATGTTTTAAATGAGAAAAGCAGCTTCTTTTCCTTTCTTCCACGTAGTACTAAATCATGTCGGAAAGCGATAATTGCTTTTCTTCGTCGTCAATATTACTGGATGGCACAACTTCCGTGGCTTTGTTTTCATTTTCTCCAGGATATCGCGATGTTAGCACAAGCGTGATACAAAGTAGTAAGCAGGCGATGAAGAGACCAAATATGAACCAGGAAAAAGCCATACAGACCAGCTGCAACCTGAGTTCTTCCGTCGTCAGATCGTGAGGAATATTTTTATCTTGGAATATGGATGCTGCGTCTTCTGGTCGCGAGTTACCCATTAATCCTAGCTTAATGCTGTTGCCGAAGGCTCGTATGGCGGACTTAAAGTAACCCTTCTCGAAAGGGTGATGCTCATCGCACAGTATCATGACTTTAGAATCTTCATTCGTGGATGAATTGTTTATCTTGGAAATAGCGAAGGTTGTAAAAGCCAAAGTCATCAATAAGATCTGTTACGTAGTATTTGAGAGAAGGAGTAAACTAACCTTGAATTGAGGTCTTGATTACAAGTTGCTTGCTTAGTGACACATTTGACAAGAAAAAACAGTAATACGCCAGAACATTTGCGGACCCTTTTTATATCAAAAGTACTAAACATGCTATTTAAGTATTTCTTTTGCTGTTGATACGCAATTTTCATTGCGCTGCTGCAGATGTGGTACCCTTTACCGCACAAAAATACTTCTATCTGGATATTATTCCGTGTACTTGGCGAAGAAGCCATCCCGTTTTTAACGGCATTGCCGCTAACCTCCGCGCTTTCGCTTGCAGCAATGGCTACATCCGCACGGTTCCGCTTTTGCCACGACATTGTGGTGGTAATAGCCCAGGCAATGGTGTGTACAACTTACGATCCCTCTGCTTGCGGAAGCAGTCAAAAGGCAAGTGAGATCTACTCTATAAACTGACACTTTATCCAGGTAATTATCGAGAAAATTCTGTCTTGTCAATTAGAGAAGTAAGGGGCCACAGGGAAATAATACTTTCTAAGGGAGTTTCTTTCCTTAAGGAGGTGCAAAATGCAAAAGATATACAGTTTATAGGTTGATACACATAGAGCAAGTGGTCTTAATGAGTCACGGGAGGTCAAGATGCTCTTTTTTTTCTTCATCGTTTCAGTTTTGTATCTTGAGCGGAGTGAACTTGCCCTTTAAGCGGGCCATACCCTTACATGGCGTTAGCACTTATTTTCAAGGTGAATATATACAATGTCAGTTACCCGTTTTTTTGTCTTCCGCTGTATAAGCTTGCTATCATTAAAAGCCGCATGTGGCATCCTGAATTCTGCCACCCCTTAAATACAAAAAATAGTGTAAATGGTACTTGATCTCTTCTGGAGGAATAAACAATAATTCTTGATGGAATTTGAGAGAAAGTAAGTGTTCGGCTAAGCACAATAAAGATATAAACCTGTGACTACCTATATAAGTTCGTAATGTCAGCACCTGCTCAAAACAATGCCGAGGTTCCCACTTTCAAGTTAGTTCTTGTTGGTGATGGAGGTACTGGTAAGACTACCTTTGTGAAGAGACATCTGACCGGTGAATTTGAAAAAAAATACATTGCAACTATCGGAGTAGAAGTTCATCCTCTATCTTTTTATACTAATTTCGGTGAAATTAAGTTCGATGTCTGGGATACCGCAGGCCAAGAAAAATTTGGCGGGTTAAGGGATGGTTATTACATCAATGCTCAATGTGCAATTATTATGTTCGATGTCACATCCAGAATCACTTACAAGAACGTCCCTAATTGGCATAGAGACTTAGTCCGTGTGTGTGAAAATATTCCCATAGTGCTATGTGGCAATAAAGTCGATGTCAAAGAGAGAAAGGTTAAGGCCAAGACTATCACTTTCCATAGAAAAAAGAACTTACAATATTATGACATTTCTGCAAAATCCAATTATAATTTTGAAAAGCCTTTCTTGTGGTTGGCTAGAAAACTTGCCGGTAACCCACAATTGGAGTTTGTTGCGTCTCCTGCATTGGCCCCACCTGAGGTGCAAGTTGACGAGCAACTAATGCACCAATACCAGCAAGAAATGGACCAAGCCACTGCTTTACCATTACCTGATGAAGACGATGCTGATTTATAAAAACATGAAAATTTATATACGAAAATATTCTGCTTCTTCTCACATCAATCTAAAAATTTTTTTTTGAAATTTCTTTTATTTTTAATATATAGTTCTGAAAGTCTATTTTTAAAGAATTAGTTCTTCTCTGTTTAATTGCCACATTGTAATTTTTTTTTGGTATGTTGAAGTTTAACCTGTACATTTCTTTTCTTTTAAATTGAATCAAAGACCAATAAACGGGATCCGATCACAATATGTTCGTCCAATAACGCTCCCTCTTGCACTTCACTTACTACTTTATAAACCTAATTTTTATTTTTTACTAGATTCCTTTTTTCTTCCTGCTGGCGCTTTTTTTTTTTTGCCCGTCCAAAAGTTTTCAATGAAAAGTAATCCTCTTGAAAAGAGATACTTCTTTCGATTACAATAATGTTCTTATTCATATACAAATAGAATATCAGAAGATCGGAAACGAGTTAAGATAAAATATAAGAAGAGGAAAGTATTCCCAATTATGTTTTCATTTAATTGGTAGACGCGACAAAAAAAAGTATAATATATTGGGAGAGATAGTTCAGTCTCACCCACATTCTCTTTGCCCTGTGCCTCGCTCGGTTGTTAATTGCCAATATTACGATCTTGAGCTGGATGACAAAAAAATAAAAATACATTTTATTTTTTTGATCAACGGGCTAAAACAATTAGACTTCTTTGAGTACGAGGATATCGCTATTTTTATCTCACGGTATCGTATTGTAATTAGAACGTCTCATATCATATCGTATAATTCGGCCTTTATTTCAAGAAAAAGAAGAGAAGTTATTCTTGTGCATGTTCGTAAACTGATTTATTTAAAACTTACATATGACTTGAAAAAGTTTTTCTTTGAACCAAATTACAGGCATATTCCGCTGATATTAAGCGTTTTTCTCAGCAAATTCCTTGATAAAATCTACCAAGTTTTGTACAGCTTTCACTGAAAGCGCGTTATAGATGGAGGCTCTGAACCCACCAACTGAACGATGTCCTTTCAAACCGGTTAAATGACGAGCAGCTGCCTCTTTTAGAAACTGGTCATCAAGGCCGTCCTTTTTAAGGGTGAAAACGACATTCATTTTTGATCTACACTTTGGATCCACTGGAACGTTGTAAAAATCTGAATTTGCATCCAATGCCTCATATAATATCTTGGCCTTTTCTTCATTTTCAGCCTGTTGCGCTTCAACACCACCCTTCTTCAAAATATGTTGGAACACGAGATCCATAACATGTAAAGTGAAAATTGGAATTGTATTATAGGCTGAGTTGTTCTTCACCACCGTTGGATAGTCGAATGCAATAGGGGTGATTGGTACTCCCAATTCATGTAATGTTTCATCAGAAGCGCCAGAAATATTCTTAAGGATGGATTTCTTGATAATGTATAGGGTTAAGCCTGCTAAACCAATGTTTTTTTGGGCGCCTGCCATGATGACACCATATTGAGAAACGTCAATCTTACGAGACAAAATGTCGCTGGATAAGTCAGCAACAATTTCGATGTTGGGGTCGTTTACTAAACATTTTGGTAATTCTGGCCATTCAACACCATGAACAGTTTCATTCTCACATAGGTACACGTATGAGAAAGCCTTACCTTTGATTTTATCTTCCCAAAGGGATTCATCCGGAATTTTACCAAATTTGCCATTGTTATAATCTTTAGCGTTGAAGATAACTTCAGCAGGAACGTGCAATCTCTTTGCCTCTTCAAAAGATTTCTGAGACCAACTACCGGTGACTAAATAACCGGCAGGTGCAATCTTCCCATGCTTACCCACATATGCAGCTGCCAAATTAGTAGCAACGGAAGAAAAACCAGTAGTGCCACCACCTTGCAAGTAGAACACTTCATGAGTGTCAGGAATATTTAGCAGTTCGATTAAGTGCTTCTTAGAGTCTTCAATCACTTTGGTGGCATCCTTCGAACGGTGAGAAATTTCACCGATACCCAAACCTATGTCATTGAAATTGATTAAGTCTTTAGCAGCTTGTTGCAAAACTGGTGTAGGCATTTGAGCTGGCCCTGCTCCGAAATGTTGTGGTTCCTCTCTTTCCAAAGACATTGTTTCTTATCACTAATGGTTAATCGATGATTGATCAACTAATTAGACCTGTGTTGTTCAATTAAGTAATTTCAAAGGCTCCTTAATGTCTTTGTCTATTTTATGAAGGCACTTATATATATACATACATATAAAACGTATAAAAGAAAAGTAGTCATTAATTCGCGATGCTTAGAAAGAGTCACTACTTTTGGGCGTACAAGGTAAGAATAATTTGAATGGTAAGCTCGTGACCAAATTGTGGCTGCAGTTAAGGTGCCTCGGCCGGTGTCAGGTAAATTAATGCCGTCATCCGGGTTTCCTGTCCTTATTATGGCTTTTCTTTTGGGACCATACATCCGTACATATTGTGGACCCATTTCTTTTTCGCGCAGATGTTTTTTGCGTCTTCTGCTTAGCGGGCAAGGGTGACCGAGTTTCCCATCTATGCTGCATTTTCCTCCAATTAGTTTTGTCCCGTATTCACCATGGTGAAGTAATCTCATCCCAATCTTCAATATTAAGGATGAAGATTCTGAATTAGCACTCCTTCCTCAAGATACTAGATAAACAAATTATACAAAATGGTACGTTAATATTGTGTTAAAATGCTCCACGAAACGCTTTTTTTAGGAAACTTGTCCCCATACAGGAAGAAGGTGTATTAAAAGGGAAAACTACGATCAAAGTAATATTTTGAATAGGAAAGATTGCCCCATGATAATATTAATAATCCATCAAATGCCTGTAGATAATGACTGAAAAATGAAAAGAAAATAAAATATTGTATCATTATTATGTTGAGATGTAAATGTACAAAAAAGGAAGAAAGACGAGAATTTCAAAGGACGATTATTCTCGTTAATATTCACAACATGTTGAATATAGACCTTTCCTAAAAAATTAGCGTCTGCGTTGCAGTAACTCCATAACACAAGTCTGAATATCTCATTACTAACATTAAATGAAAAATTTTTTTTTCAAATTCTCCTTAGGCTAAAGTTCACGGTTCTCTAGCTCGTGCTGGTAAAGTTAAGTCTCAAACTCCAAAGGTTGAAAAAACTGAAAAGCCAAAGAAACCAAAGGGTCGTGCTTACAAGAGATTATTGTACACCAGAAGATTCGTTAACGTTACCTTGGTTAACGGTAAGAGAAGAATGAACCCAGGTCCATCTGTCCAATAGATACTATCTAAAATTCTATACTTTTATTGTTCTACATGTGTAATTAAACAAAAATATTATAATTAGGAAATATTTACCCTTTTTACATGGCTTTTTGATTCGAACTGCTAAAATCTAGGATTTACTATACATCATTTTCTCAAACATTTGAAACGGCCATAGGGATGGCCATCATTGTAGCCCGACTATTACCTTGATCATTCAATCACTGACCGCCTTTGAACCTATATCAAAATTTCCTCCGATTAAAGAAACTATACATAAAAAGAGCAATTACTTTGATCATTAATAGTGAGTACATAAAATTACATATTTTCTATAACAGTAGTTTCATCTTTGTTTGCTTTCCATTACCAATCATCACCATTGTCCATATCGTCATGAGCTCCCACTTTAGTTTTTCTTTTGTTTAAAGCTGCTGCCAACGCATCTGCTAAAGAAGCCGGAGGTCCACCAGGTGTGCCTCCATTTCCAGCCGCTGCTGGTGGTGAAGCAGATTCTCCACGTGCTTCCTGCAGTAAAACTGAGGGCTTATCTAGCTGCGATTTGTCAACTTTTCTCAAAGCGCCTATGCCACCTGCCCCTCTAATTGAAGCTAAAAGTGCATCACGACCTGCATCTCCAGTAGTTTCAGCGAATGAACCGCCTCCGGATGTTGATGTAGCTGGCATTTGAGGAGGTGGGGGTGGAGGTGGAGCTCCTCCAGATTGAGGTTGTTGAGTTAGGAATGCTGGTGGCGGAGGTGGTGCAGCACTCGTCGTCGATGGTAACGTTGGCGGAATAGGTGCTGAGGGTGCTGACTGAGGTATCTGCGACTGGCCTAAAGATGCCGGAGGAGGTGGTGGTGCCACTGGCACATTTGTGGCTTGCGAAGGTGCTTGAGTATTCTGAGGAAGGGGAACTGCAGGTTGTCCAGTTGCTGCAGTCATTTGTGGTGTCAGGGTATTGAAAGTTGTCACTGGAGGAGGGGGTGGAGATGACATGTTGCTATTTGTCTGATATCCAAAGGGGCGGTTAGAATTATTGTACTGTTGTGGATTTTGTTGCATCGTAACGTTTGGTGTGGGGCGAGATGCTCTTGGAGGAGGTGGTGGTGCTGGCCCTCTTCTTCCAGTGGCCTGTGGAAGGAGGCTATTTCCACCGGCAGAATTCAGGGTATTACTGGTTACGTGCCTATGTGGTGGAGGCGGTGGTGCTGGCCCACGCCTTGGCGGAGGTGGAGGAGCAGGTAGGCGAACACCTGAACCTTCAGTAGTGGTACGCATTGGCGGAGGAGGTGGCACAGGCCGATTATTTCTGTTAGGCAACTGTGGAAGGGGCCTATTCTGCTGTGGTATGCCCATTGAAGGAGCTTGATTAAACTGCTGCTGAGGTACCGGAAATGGAAATGGGTTTGTTGCAGACTGTGTCGAGGGAATTTCAGGAATTGGGAATGGAAATGGATTGCTTTGGGGTTGCGAAGGCGCGTTATTTTGAGGTGGAGAGTTATGTTGTGGAGGGTCTGGTAATGGCGCAAACTGATTTGGTAAAGGCGGTAAACTATGCTTTGGATGCGTTTCTTCTTTTCTTACTTCAGGAGATGCAGGAGGAAGAGCAGGGGCTGGGGTAGTCGGTGCGGATGCTGTTGTCGAATTGATATCGGAAAATGAACTTGTTTGGTCTGAATCAAATGTTTCGGCCGTTGGCGGAGGAGGGGGAGGAGCCTTATGCTTTGTAGTTGGAATTGTGTCCACATCTTCATAATTATATCTTTTCCTTTGATTGTCAATCAATGACTCCCCTCTCGGGCCGTGCACCACCTGAGATTTTTGTTCTTCTCTTACTTTCTTGGTTAATGCTACAGCATTTTTGTTCAACAAAGTTTTCCTGTTAGCATATCTTTCACGCTTTTGAACTCTCTTTAAAAAGTGCGATGCTTCATTAATATCTACAAACAATAAACCTGCAAAGCATTCTTCCATCTCAAATGTATGAAAAAAAGTACGGTCTTGATAGTATTCAAAATTCACATACAATTCTTGGTCCCAGATAACTCCTCTATGGCCATTGATGTCAACTAATTTTAAAAAAAAAGTATTCCCCACAAGATCATCTACCAGAGCAAGAGCTCCTGAAAGTCCAGTGTACTGCCATTCATTTTTATCAGGGTATGCAATGTATAGTCGAGCCACCGTAACATCAATAATCTTATTCGAAGCTTTTGGTAGAGCCCTTTTGATAATTTCCTTATCGGAAGAGTTTAGGAGTCCCATATTAAATCACGCCTATCAACACTTAAAGTAACGAACTGTATTTCTAGCGGAGATGGCAATCGCTACAGCACTTCCTTTTCTACTATGTATATTCTACATTCAATATTTATTATTACATATTCATGATTTTTTTTCATAGCTATTGACTGGCCCCTTTTCGGACGTCTCGCACGTATTCAATGATCATATAAACTATTTGGAAAATTACAAAAAAAAACAACTAAAATAATGATTATTATAGGTGATAAAAAGATAAAGTGAGAAAAACGTTTATTTTTATTTACTTGATAAGGAAGAAAGTCCTTCGAATATAAAGCAAGTCTAACAAGGGAAGCACACTCAGAGCGCACGCTGGCTAGGCGCTGTCTTTAAGCGCCATCAAGGAGGAGCCGGGCCACATGCGTTGCACAATGCTGATTGTCTGCGCTGTGAAAACTGGACAACATGCTTGTGATGCAAAGCGAGAGTCGATCTGAAGACAGTGATGATAATCATTTCCCGATATCCTCATTCCATTCAGTTGGCTTTTCCCTGATAAAAGTAGCCATAATATCTTTGCAGCGCTCGTCGTTAACATTGATGACCTCGACACCCTTGGATCTAAGCAACTCTTCCGGGCCTTGGAAATTGACGTTTTCACCCACTACCACTCTTTTGATAGAGTATAGCAAAATGGCACCAGTACACATATGGCATGGACTGAGAGTACTGTATAATGTCACATCTTTGTAAGCTTTGCCAGGCAAACGACCAGCGTTTTCGAGTGCTGACATCTCGCCATGAAGCACTGCTGAGCCCTTTTGGACCCGCAAATTGTGACCCCGACCCACGACGTTGCCTTGGTTGTCGAGGATACAGGAGCCGATAGGAATACCACCTTCGTCGTAGCCGGCTTTGGCTTCCTGGTAGGCGATATCAATTCCCTTTTGATCAATAGCGGTGGACATTGTAAATTGAGGATGGTAAGTTGTGGGTTGGGTTGTGGGTTCCGAAGACGTTTATCTCTGGTTTGTTGTTGCTGTTGTTGTTGCTGTTCTTGATGTTGTTGATCAGCAATGATAGGCTGCTATTAACAGGCTGACAGGATATTATTTAGCTCGTGCGATAAAAGAATGCTCCTGTTTGTCTAGTCGCTAGCGCAATGGCTGCAGTGGGGTGCTGGTGCTAAGATATGAGACAGAATCAAGGTCTCGACCATGTGATGTATCATATGACAGTCATGTGACAAGACATGTGCTGTGTCACATGACAGACATCAGATGATCTTCATGTGATATGTGTCACATTCAGTGTCACATGATTCTTTCTCTCTCGCGTCGCTTCAATGCGCCTGAAGGCCACACTCAATGAAGATTGGGCAGCGGCGGCACAACTCCGCGGGGTCAAAATACAGGAGACAATCTTGAGATCCAAATGAGAACCTCATCTTTAACCGCCACAGCCTGGTTTTGTTTTTGCGCTTCTTGACTGTTGCCAATATCAGTACCATATTTCATATTCAAAAACTCATAGAGACATTCTACTAGACTTAAACGTACCCACCAAGCTTAGAATAGCTGGCACTTCCATGCATTGAGCTAGTCACCGCGCTGCAAATACCCTTTCATATTCAAACCCCGTCCTTATCGTTACAATCAATTCGGCCCAATACTAAGCCCATACTCACCCATTATGCTCCGGCTATCAAATATACTACCTCTACAAGGCCACCAGCAGAGCCCAGGTTTCACTACGTCCATAACGCATATCTTCGCAAACCTCAAATGCCAAAGAAAATCATCCTTTCGACTCGCTTCTACAATTGCGCCTGATCAAGAGGTGCCATTTTGGCCCACTTCCTCTTCGCCGACCCCATACGACATCCTCGGGGTGGACTCCCAACAGATCAAAGATAAGCGTCTCCTTAAACGCAAATACCGTGATTTGTGTAAGTTATACCATCCAGACATTTCTTTCTCACGTAAGCTTCTTGATCACAAGGGCAAGGAACTCAACGACCAAGCGAAAGAATCGAGATTCAAACAAATCAATAGCGCTTATAGTCTCCTCAGTGATCCAAGAAAACGCAACTTGTACGATAGATTCAAAACTGGATGGGATTTCACTTCAAATACACATATGCAATATGATGCTACTTCTGCTGCTGCGTATGGCACAAACCCTTGGAGCAGCAAACGGTATGACACATATGATGACCAGTTTTGGCATGCGGGAAACTGGGAAGACTACGCTCACATGGGCAAAGATAAAGAGAAGGAACAAGATCCAATTTTCAAAAGCGAATTAGAAAGAAAAAACAAAGATGTGCTAATTTTACTCATTGGCGTAGCACTTGTGATGGGATGTGCGCAGGTTGCGTATGCTTTAGGTAAATGGCAAGAAGAATTAGTGGCGGTAGAGCGCACCAACATGACGTCAAATAATAGTTTGCTAGTTTCGTACTTGAACCATGGACTTGGGTTGGATAAATGGTCAAGATTGAACACATTTCTATGGACAAGAAGATACAATATGTACTCTGATGACCATGAACAATTTGTTAAACAAGAAGCAGAAGATAAAAAATTGATCAAAGACCTACAGGATAAAGAACTCAAAAAAAGCGCAAAAGGAGCAGCTGAAGCGACAGAAGAAAATTGATTGCTGGCCTTTTAACTTGTCTTTTGACTTGTCTTTTCTTTTTTTTTTTCCAATTGTTCATCCAAATCAAATGCTTGTTTTGTTTTTTCTTTCATACCATACTTTTCTCTATTCTCTTCTACAGTCTCTTTCCTATTATCTTGTGTTATTCCCTTCATTCAGGTTCTTTTTATTTCAGTTTTATAACGCATGATTTTTTATCCGGTTTATCTCGTTTTTTGCATTCAGTTCTACTCTTCGCCTCGCTTTGTTTTGTTTTCCTTTGTTTTGCTTGTTATTGCCTTTCCCCCACTTGCCTGCTACAACCTATCACATTTTATTCACAATTACATTCTTTGGCTAATGTGCATCCCAATATTCGTTCATAGCTATTTTTATAGCCAATAGCATAATATAATCTATTCTTTTTTCAATCTGTCCCATATATGTATTTACGAGCCTCCTCCCACGGCTCTTCCATCAAAGTGGACCTCTGGGATGACACGGGAGCGTTGTTGACGGCGTTATTATCGCTATTGTTGCCTGTCAATCAATCAATCCGCCCATCGCGTAGCCCAATTTGCAAATCTAACGCAGTGCGCGCACGCACGCACGCACGCACGCACCCGCTTGCAGCCAAATCCTCCGAGACAGCCTGTCCATCTCTAGACTAAAGTCTCCTCCTCATGGTAGATCCCAGAGAATGATGGCGTCTATTTTTATTCTTTATTATCGCTTTCATTTCTGTCCTCAAGAGTTTATATCTTCCATTTCCTTTTCTTCTTGGCCTATTTGGCTCATATATATTGGCAGTAGCATCCATTTCGCTGCCTTGGAATTGTTTCAAAGCACCTAGTTCAATAGCATGACTGGCTCAACAGCAGACATCGCCTTACCATCGCCGCCAGAAACTGTTTTACAGTTCAACACTATCAATAACTATACAGACAGTGGAAACAATGCTAATGATCAATACAAATTCAACAGCTACTATAATAACAGTAACAGCGGAGCCAAAAAATTGCAAAGGTCACAGAGTAACTCAGAGAAGTTTGTGTCTTCTAGAGCCGCCAAGCGTATGGGCTTTATTGTGAGCCGAAGAGCACCGGTATCAACAGAAGCAAACGTAACGGCAGTACCAAACATACCTTTGGGATACACTACTCCTATCAAGAATAATAACACTACCGGCGCTACTACCAATGGCCGAATTGATGATGCTATTTACAATAACAATGAAGCAAGTAACTACAGTTATGCAAACCCAAAATCTCACTCTTCCAGCCTTACTAGTATTAACACTATTCAATCCAGCACAAGTTCTACCGTCCCTACTTTCGCCATTAACGATGCCAGAAATTACAACACTACGGATATAGGCGATAAAAATTACAGCTATAACACCCCCGCAAGAAGAAGACCGCGGTACAGTCATGCACATAGTCACACCGAGGCCAACATTAACCGGTCTGAGATCGTGTTTTTCAATTTACAACCAGATCTAAATCTAAACCTGAATCTGAATCTGAAATCGAGTTTGAGTCCTTTGGTATCCGTTAGTGTGCCAAAAGTTGATGATGCTAGTGGTATTAGTAGTAGTGTCCTGACAGCGGGCACCTCCAGCCCACAAAAAGACGAAACAATAAGCCACACTTTCCAGCTCACAGTGAATGAATTCACCAAAAGCCAAGGCAACAGCAATGATAATAATAAGAACAGCAGCGAGGCAGAGTCAGCTCTCAGTTCAACGAAAGGAACCAGAAGTAACTTGAACGCATTGTTCCCCAATCATGGAAACTCTGCTGGTTCTGAAGGTGATGCTTTTGAGGAAATTGAGTTTTCTTTGCCCGATCAGAACCAGAACAGTTATACTTACTACAAAAAAAACAATGATATTAACAGCGTTAACGACAATGACGGTAGCATTGATCGTAAAATGCTAAAATATAATCATGTACGAGCAACGAGCATAGATAACGTACACATGTGTTCCACTTCAAACTCCTTGCTGAAAACTGATACGCCAGCATCAAAGTCAATGTCAGCATCAAAATCGCCATTACCATCAGCAATGCTACTAAAATCCCACTCAGCATCTACATCACCCACATTATTCCAAAGAGCCACATTTGACCACGAACCAAGCAAAACAAAAACAGAAACCAAAACAAGAATAAACAAAAAGGAGAATATTGGTCCGTCATTGGACAAGACCTCTGAGTATTTTCATAGGTTATCAACCTTACCCGAGTTGCCGCCGCAAAACAAAGATAAAAAGGAGCAAGGGCAAAAAAAGTCTCAACTCTTGAAATTTTCGAGGAAATTGTTGTTTGCTTTCAGCGAGCTCTATTCAGCTTTAAAGAAATACAATTTGATTAATAATACTCAATCGAGGTTAAGAGACAAAATGATTGCAATGTTGTTGCTTTCTAAAAGGCAGATCAATGCGTTAGTTGAAGGATTAGAAAAGTCTGACTATTTTGAGCACTTTGATGAGAATAGTGGCAATGGTAATACAAACAGCAACAACAATAGTATAACATCTATTAAAACCAAAACCGCAATAGAACTGGAAGAAAAAAATGGTTTAATTTTGCAAAGCGTAATTAGTAGCATGTCAATATTTAAACAAATAATGATCCTAATGATGGATAATATTCACTCAATGACGGACAAATCGGATGTTTGTTTCATTAGAGTACTCTTATTAGCGATTTATGGTTGTTATAGTGAAATTTATAATGCTCATATGATGATAACTCCAAGCTTAGAAAAGTCGTGCAAAGGTAGAGAAAAGCAGAACTTGCAGCAGCAACAGGAACAGCAGCAACAGAAAAAGCAGCAGAAAAACTTTCAACATAAGAGAGGGGTTTCAATGCTGCCAGAGATGAAAACTGTGGCCAGAATGGAAAGGGTGCCTATGAGTACCAATATTCACAACAATAACCCATTCCTAGTTTCAAACAATAACTTGAATATGAACAATACGTTCTCAAAGAATACCACCGCTACCAAAACCATCCGTGCAGCACCTGCATTATCTAAAGTAGTGACCTTCAATGAAAGCAGCAACAATTGTGCCAGTAATACTAATAACAGGGTCAGCTTTCAAGACGTGAAACTTTATGATAGTACCAAATTTGCTATAGAAATGATTCAAAAAGTATCAATGACAATCCTTGAAATTTTAAATCGTGAAAAAAGCGACTGTAAAAGCGACTGTAAAAGCGACTGTAAAAGCGACGGCAACAACATACTCAATTCTAGCGTTTCTGATCACCCAGAGCAACTGCAACAAGCGCAACCACTAGAGCATAATACTGAAAAGTTGAAGTTTTTGTGCCAATCCGTCTCTGCCACGGTTATGCTGCTCAATGATACTCTTTCTATTCTCATTACTGATTCAGAAACTGTGAATTTTAATCCAAACACAAATGTCAGGGTCAATGCTCACGCAAATTCAAGCCAAAGCTCTAATATGAGTAATCAAGAAGAAGATAAAGAAAAAACTAGCAATGGTAACAATGACGACAATGACAATGACAATGGCCAAGGCATATTCGCGCCAACAAGGCAACAAGCCAAAATGGCATTATTTGGCAACATTGAGCTTTTAGTACATACGGTAATTGATATCTTGAGCACTGCAAAACAAGTAATGCTAGATATTCCGGAAATTTTGACTTTAAGAGCTGATATGTCATCATTGTCAAAAGTGGCCAAAGTTTTGATTAAAATTATGGAATTAAATCCTGTAAAGTCACTGCATTAGGGAACAGCCGCAGGGCCCAATAGTTGGTGGTGAAACTAATAAAGGCCTTAGCTGAATTAAAGATTATTTATCATTCCGATGAATAAGTGGTGCGTTTGTATTGGGAATTTGCGTCGTGCGTTTGCATTTTCTTGCTAGATTCCAGTTCGCTACATGATCACCTTCAGGGAATCTATGCATGTTGAAAATAACAATTGAGATATTAAGCAAGAAAGGTTGCATACGGCTGTATGAATATCCATAGGCACAGCAAATATCTGTTCAATACATGAACGAGTTGATTCGAGTCCGGTGCTGAACAGCATTTTATTCATCTATTCCATGCGTTGGGAAATGGTAGCTTATATTGACACAGTAAAGATGTTTTTTTAGCATTTTTTTTTCTTTTTATTTTACACCACCCTTTGTAAAAGTTCTCAGGTATCATTTTATTACATTATGATTCAAGAGCACACAAAAGTATTTTATGCTTGAACTATTTCAGTGCATTAAAAGAGAATTCCTCTTTTCGCTTGAACCAAATTTCACTAAAAACTTTGTGCTTTTTGTTTGCTTTGCACCCATAATTTATTAGGCAGTAGATGTCTAAAATACGACTCTTTAATAACACGTTATTGGTTTGATTTGGCCATTTTAAGCCCTCTGTTAGCCAGTGAACAGATATGAGGTCCCACACCTAGGCTGAGCTTCATTAAGAATATTTTTTCGGTTTTGATCATTAAAAAGTATTTTGTGATTAGTTTTCTTCAAGACTTATTAGCTAATATTATAATCAAAATTGAAATCATCGTCAAACTATTATTACCGCACGAAAAATTATAATACAGAATACATCAAGTTACAAAGAGGAAAAAAAGCTCACATCATTATTATCAGCTCTAATAACCTTTATATTGACTGCAATAATAAGTCTAACAATAACGTTCTATAATGTATGTCTCTGTCAAAGATTAAACAATAAAAAGAAAAAAGTGAAATGAAAAATTTAATGCAAAAGCCATCACCAGAATCCCATCCCTCTTCATTTACTCATCTTCCAATCTTCTCAAAAGATAATCAATTTCAACTTTTTTAGTTAATGGGATAACCCAGTCTCTATAAAATTTCACCAAAACTTCCGGCTTCACTTTACTTTGCTGATTTTGGGTGGTTCTCATTAATGGATCAGTACCATAAGCAATAGCCTTTTGAGTCAACCTTTGCAAAATTTTTTCTTCCACTGCGGTATTAGTTATGGCAGCATGTAATCCGTCAATATCCTTTTGCTTGATAAGCTCGGTGAATTTCTCTTTTTCATTGACAAATTTTGCTTCAGCTACAAATTTACCAAAATGAATTCTTCTACTCAAACTTTGCAAACAATCAATGTCTGTCAAAGTGCAACTGCCCAAGTTTTCTAGCTGTTCACCCGGAGCAACACTAATCTGTGGAGCAATCTGCTTGATGTAGTATTCTTTGATCTCGTCATTTACTGTAATTTCATCAGCATAAGAGGCAAGAATCTTAGGGTAGTTGATTGGTGGCAAGATTGGGTCGAGTAACTGATCAGGGAAAAACGGAGTCTCATCAGGAGCTTGGTATCTTCTTAGCTGTGATTCATTGCGCTCTTTTTGCAAAAGAGCAAATTCAACAAATGAGCCATCAAAATTAGGAATAGGAAATTTGTTTTTTTCGTAAACCAGCGGAGTAGAATAAAATTGTGAACGTTCAATAAAATTGAAGATTATGGTGTCTTCAAGACGGACAAGCGCTGCTCTGATGTTGCTCAAGTCAAGGACGGTATTTGGATTAAGAAAGTCCATGTTGGGATTTGTACGTTTTTTGTTATTGTTATTATTATTGTTGTTGTTGTTGTTATTAAGGTTCTTCTTTTTGTAAGCACGAAAAATATAGAGCTCTATAAGTGAAATCAATAGGCAGCCTACTAGTGCCGATAGCAAATGACTGTAGAATATAATGGTGGATGGTGTTGAAGATGTACTTACAGGCTCCTTGAGTCAACTCCACAAACTGCGTTAGTCACTCTGGCGATAGTGCTTATAGTATCTAGGATTGATAACAAATTTTCCGAAGGGTTATCCGGGTCTATATGTTGAATCTGCTGCGGGTGACACTTGATTTCGGTGATCGCCAAGCGCACTGCGATCGATCTCTTGCTGGAACAGCAGTAACAACAATAACAGCAGCAGCGACAATACCTAGGACAATAAACAGGAATACAGATATAGGCACGACAACCACCGTCAACACACTCACTCATACACTCACTCACGGCCTACTTACCTTTGAATCACTTCTTGCTTATCAGACAGATCCAACTTCTAAAGAGAGAGCTTTTCCTGCTGCCAGCATAACCAAATTAAAACACAGATCGCATTAGTTCTAGTACTGCATTCCAGGAACTGATTCATCATCCACTAGATCCACACTCTCATACTTTTATCCCTGCTTACCTCAGATTTGCTTACAGAAATTCCTCAAAATTTCTTCAATAAGTATACACATAGTACACTAAGTATACACATAGTACACTATACCCAAAGGACACTCCAACCCAATACAGAATATGAGCAATATTGCTGGCCCGTCCAGCAGCGGAGCAGCGTTAGAGCGCAACCGAAGTCTACTTGAGACCAACGGCGTACCTCCAAGATCATCTAAACGGAAGGCTTTCCTAAACGGTACAGCCGTAGCTGGTAATGGAACTGGAGCAGGAACAGGAACTGGCGCTACAACTACGATAAACACCAATAGTAACTCAAATAATAATAGTAATAATGATGATAATAATGATGATAATATTAATAATGATAACAATGATGATAATATTAACAATAATGATAATAATAATAATAATAAAAACAATAATAATAACATCAATAATGAATCTGGGGCAGATAGCAGCAATGTTAAAGAAAAATTAAATCAGGATGTTATTAGCACTAATATTATTGATAATAA
>JXWR01003054.1_pt1 | contig 17471 bp, 5 predicted proteins | sample 315541 | NCBI WGS metagenome assembly JXWR01 (sample SAMN03273951, study PRJNA271842) | soil metagenome | isolation source: rice field ambient CO2 | place: India: CRRI Experimental farm Cuttack,Odisha-753006 | collected 2013-12-17
AGACCCATTCTATAGATTCGCTCATTATAATTTTTTACAGAGTCAGCCAAGTGCTGAATCTTTTCATTTTCTTGATAATGAGTGTATCCAATTAATAACCTTCTATTTGTTTCATTGATAGTAGCCAAGTTCATTGGTTTGGAATTCTTGGTTTTATATAGTCTTCTTATTGCTTGAATATTGGTTAATGTATCTCTATCAGGAGCGGTAATAATAACTGCTCGAAGGGCCTGCTTGATGACTTCCAAGAAATTGTCAACACTTTTTCTAGGATCCTTGATATAATTGTCCCCATCTTTTTTCCCCACAACAATAGGCTCACCAAATTCCAACACTGCTCTAGATCTGAACTTGTTGCGATGGAAATAATAAAGGCCGGTTGGTACCACGTAAACTTTGGCATCAGGGTCAATAGACTGGGTGATGGCTGCCACTGATCCAAGCGCCATAATCCCGACCCCAGGTTTCAATGGAAGCAACTCAGTTCTGTCGTGTGAACCCCCTTCAGGGAAAATGCAAATGTACCCCTTACGGTACAAGTGGTTAAAAACATTTTGGAAAGTCTTGTTGGTATCAACTTTATTGCAATACTTGAACTCTGCCTTTTCGGTGGTGAGCAACTTAATTGCTTTTGAACTTGCTATTGGCTTAGCCAAAACGATTTCTTCGTCGTTTGTCACTTCCTTAATTTTGTAGTTACCCAATTTGTTAGGAAGCCCAATCAAACCTGATTTCTCGAACCTGGTGAATTTTGTACCTTCACCATTCAAAATCTTTGCTTCGCCGTCTTCGGTGACATTAGATTTTTTGACGTATATCTTCCCATCTTTGACCGGTTTCAAATTATCCTGAGCTCGAGGCACAGGAATGGAATCTAGCATTCTAGCCAAAAGGCCAATGAATCTTCTTTGGTATGAATGTTCAGCAATGACGCCAGACACATTACGGCCCAATCTTTGTTTGATTGGCACATACACGACTGCGGCATCAATAAACTGGTTAGCATGAGGGGCGCAAACCAAAATTACCGGCCCGTCTTTGGGGATGTTGCGCAACCCACTAACTTCCACTTCACGGAAAAAGATATGGGTGATAATATACGAGAACACCATGACAATGTTATAGAGAAAGTTTCTAATTGTGAAGGAATTGTCATCAATAGGCGGCTCACTGGTGGCGGTGATTTGCGGGATGTGGGCATTGTTAGTCTGCTTGTGTCCAGGGTTGTTACTGCAGGTGTCGTTGCTGTCCAGAGACAGCGGCTTTACTGGTGGGTCACTTGAGCTCATCCTGGTGCTGGATCTCAGCTCTAGCTTAAGGATTGATTTTGGATATATGGTGAGGTAGGTGTTTGACTGGTGGCAAGAGAAGAGCAGAAGAGTGGAGTACTGTAGAAGAGAAGAGAAGCAGAGTACGGTTTTTTTTTTTTTTTTGGCTCTTCTGCGATGACCGCTGGCCCCCGTCGAGGGTGCTTAGCAAAATGCACACACCTAGGTAATTGCAACTCCCAACATCAGCAGCCTATACCATTATACACTAGTACACATCAAGACTTCTCAATCTATGTTACTCCCCCACTAACTAGAGTTAGATCAAAGTTGGTGATCATATGCCCATTTGGTTTGGTTTATATACATTTATTGACAAATTTTATTACACCAAATCATTGGCCTTGTGCTTTGGCATGCGACTTGCTCGTGGTATAGCATGCCCGTTATTCGACAGTGCTAGGCTTTTTTTTTTTTTTAATTATTACACTTGAAATAAATATATCCAAAATCAGCATCAGTATAAATGTAGATAGAAAAGCAAACGGAAAAGTAAAAGCCTATACATTAACGGATCCACTGCCTATAGATACAGAACTAAAAATCTAAATTAAAATATCAGCTAAGTTTCATCCCGCCGCTGCCAACGTAGCAGACTTTCCAACCGTGCTATCATTATTGGCGCCCAGTCCAAACACTTTACCAAACAATTGACTAAACTCTTCTGCTGAACAAAAATTGATATTGTTGAGCCATTGGCTTTTTTGTAATTCTGAGACACTTATTCTTCCTTGAGGATCCACATTAAGCATCTTTAAGATCACAGTGCGTGGTTCGAATTCAAGCCTTTTGACAAACTCCAAACAGCTAGGGTTATTGCTAATCAAATTGTTAACTTTACAATTTACTTCATTGTCATTGTTGAGCAGCAATTTTTGCAAAAATTCAGATTGGGTGTAAAGTGTTGCATAATTGGCAAAATGCTGGTCTTTGCTCTTGTCAGCATAGTCCCATGGCTTTAGTAAATTCAAACTCATGTACAAATAACAAACAGCAAGAGCCCACACATCTACCTTGTCAAGGTGACTAAAAAATTGTTTGTAAAACTTAATGCATAGTGTATTTTGATCCGGTTCAAGCAAATGATGGTTTTTTTGGAACTGATCAAGCATAGTCTCTTTTTTCTCGTTTAAAAAAAGTTCTGGTGGTCTATAGCTTCTAGTGCCTATTTTTGTAATATGAATTTGCCTCATGACCTCAGCAGCAGCATAATCATTATCGTGCTCATCGTTAATATCATCACTCTCACCCACCGCATGGCTCTCTAACTTATTTACGTCAACACTCATGCCAAAGTCCGTTAGTTTTAAAGAAAAATTGTCATCAATTAAAAAATTATCCAATTTAACGTCACAATGGACGATTCGCTTTTTGTGAAGAAAATCCACTGCATTCACCATTTGCTTGAAAAAATTGTCCTTTAGCACTTGGGTAAACCTGGTCAGTTTATTTTTCTTGTCGCATAACACCAAAAAGGAAAACATGTCACCGTACTTGTAATACGGCAACGCTAACGACCAGTAATAGGTAATATGGCTACTTCCATGGTCAATACTATCGTAACTGTCAGTTCCATGATCATCATCTTTGTCAGTTTCATAATCTTTGCACAAGGTGTAGACCGGTACAACAAATCGGGTACGCAATGCCGTAATGTTCTGATACTCATTCTGGCAAATTAAATCGTACTTGGCGTTATCGTATTTTAGTTCTTCAGTCCGTTTAAACGTCTTGACAATCGCTACTTGATTAACATGGTGCTTAAGTTTCTTCTTGGCAATCCAACCGCCAAATCCATTATAAATTACACTGGATGAGTTGACAAACTTTGGTGGGTTTTCGTGTTCATTTGGTGAGGCTTGAGAAGTTTGAGGACTTTTGTCATTTTTCACATCTTTGGCATCATTTGTACGTGCATCATTGTCAGGACCGTCATCTTTCTGATCCAAGTCAGCAATCTCCGGTCTCTCCTGTAGCTGTTGTTGCTGCCGCTGCTGATTGTGCTGTTTATTATCCTTAAATTCGTCTAAGTCTTCAAAAAGCTCATTCACAGACATCCCTACCTTAAACATACTATAATTGATTGGTGTTGCATTGACATTGCTGTTACCATTTGCACCGCCATTATTGGTGAAAGTAGTGGGCATTATTGCCGTTGTAGGAATTTGTGACGTAGTACCGCAACTACTACTAGCGCTAGTAATTGTACCATTATAAGAATTCAATGATCCCACTGGAGCGCTACTACCAATGGTGGCGCTTCTTTTTGATAGTGATAGTTGCCGCTGCCGCTGTTGTTGCTGTTGTGCAGGTTTGATATCAATAGGGCCAATTTTTGGTAGCGGTTTGGGTTGCGATACAGGTTTGCTAATAGTATTGTCATTAGTGCTGACAACGTTGGAGGTGGTGCTTGCTCTTTTTGCGCTGTAAACATTAACGTTTCCGTTATCCTGATTTTGGTTTTGTATGTGATTTTGATGTTGGGTATCTGGTTGAGATTGGATGGCAGGCAAAGTTTTGACTTTCAATGGCGAAAACTTGAACCTTCGAAGAGCATTGTTGCTGCTCCTGCCACTATTACTATCGTTTTTATTATTTTTGTCATGATTGGTCTTGTTGGTATTGGTATTAGAATGACCATTTTGACTACAGTTATTAGCAATACCGTTTTGCTCAGAATAAGGAGCAACACCATTATCAGCCGCTGATGCCGGTGCCGGTGCCGAATCCGACGCTGATGCTGGCGCCGATGATGATTTCAGCTTCTTCAGAAAAAGCTTGCGCATCGTTGTTTTTTATTTGGGTGATGATGTTTGATGACTTGTGGTGTGGTTTCGTTTGGTTCAGTCTGTTGGCGCTATAGCATCGAAGCCATTCCGAGATAGAAGTAACAGAAAAACTTAAAAAATCAATTGATGGATGGATTACTGGTAAAAAGGGGCAGAAGATAGGAAGAGAATTCGGGGGTCTAACAGCCTATACACATGTTTGTGTGAGTGTGTGAGTGTGTGAGTGTGTGATAATATGTGTAATATTGTAAAGTATTGTATCGCGATTGAGTGCTAGGACTGGCTGGATGGCAATGCTGGAGACGCTGAGTGGGACAACTTGACAGGATGAGTTAGCTAATGAGTGTGGGCGAGTGACCGAAGGATTTAGCGTCGAAGGCACGACGACTGTTAGCGGCTGGCGGAGAGAAACCGTAGCTCAGCTAAGGATTACGTAAGCGCAGCCGCAGGAGGCGCGAGACGTCAACATGAACAATTATACCACTTCTAAGAGCATAAAGCAGAGGATAGTGTGGTGTTCAATATAGAGTAGTAGAGTACAACATGCAGCAGCAAATGGCAGTCGGCCAAGATGCAGCCCATCTGTGAGATAACATCTTTGAAGCAAATAGTATTAAATAGTACAAACAAACATTATACGCAAGAAACATAATACAAAACGTCATCATAAACCAAAATGACAGTCTCTCCACTCAACGCTTTCCTTTTCTAAAACTAGTCTTTGGCTTCTGCACTTTACCATTTTTCACTTTATCAGCGCCTTTCTTCTTATCGTTGACTTTGGCGCCGCCGGCCTTTGGCACCACTTTGAAGAACGTATCCAAGCGGCCCTGGATCCCTGACTTCAATCCCTTGGACAACTTGGCAGCCCCATTCCTCACTCTTTCCTCACTGAACCCATTTTGCTCGCACATAAACTTCACCAAGCCATCCATATCCGGTTCTTGCCATTTCAACTCAACATCGCTTCCTGGTGTCACAAGCGGATTAACAAACAATTCTCGTGCTTCCTTGTACAACCATCCTTCAGGGATCTCGTACTTGCCATACTTCTTTGGGTTCTCTTTGAAATGCTCAAGGATCTTCTCAATGGTCTTGAATTCTTTGATAAGCTTCAACGCATTGATAGGGCCAACACCACGGATTGTCTCGCAGTAATCGCAACCAAGCAAGATACACAAGTCAATAAAGCTGCGATTATCAAGTTCCAATCCTTCAATAATCAGACTAGTTTTAACTTCATCCACTGGAATCTTACGCGCTTCTGAATAAGTCAAATGGCGAAGCAAATATGGTGGCTCGTAACACAACGTGTCCATATCTTCGGATGCAGCAGCATACACTTTACCTGCTTTAGCCAACTCGGCACATTGTGCTTCAGCCTCACATGGAGCTTCCACGAATGGGATCCCCATCAACTTGAGCAACAGCTTGACCTCTTCATTCTGTTCTCTGGTGGCCCGCACCGTACGTCTTTCGAATCTGGAGATTTCTTCAACGGTACCCGTTTCTTTGATACTTTCAATATGGGCCTCAGCTTTCATTTTACGCTCCACACGTTTGGTCAACTCTTCGCTTTTCAACTGTGGCGGCTTACCGTCAAACACGTATACTGGCTTGAGCCCATTTTCGACCATTCTAATAGTACGATAAAAGAAGCCAGACAAATGTGAAGTGGTTTGACCCTCTTCATTAGTCAATTGGGATCCGTCTGCCTGTCTAACAGCAATCAAGTATTGGTAAAGACACATGGAGGCATCGATGGCAACTTTGCGGCCAAAAAAAGTTTTGATTTCCGCCAGTTTGATGGCTCCGGGAACGTTGTCTGATATGAGTCTATTTAAACCTTTAATACCCATGATGGATTATATGGAATGTACAGTGGTGGTGTACTAACTAGGTGACTGAGTAGTTGATGTAGACGATTGAATACAGGGAAAGTGTAAAAGTGGTAGAGTGTTTGAGAGTGGAGAATTGTAAGCATGGAAAAGATTTTCTTTTATTCTCATCTTTACCGACTTTCACTCTCGCACTGTGCTGTGGCAGCCGCTCCACACGCGTACAAGAAAAATTAAAAATAAATTGAATTTAATCCAATTTTAAGTTAAATTACGCGTTGCCCAGTGCTTAGTCATACTTATATACCACTGACGCGGGGCACATCCTTATACATAAAGTCAGAATACTTCCCCAGATTACTAGGATACACAAACAAATATTAAACTACTAGTAGTGCGCCTTTACCACAGTATCAAACTCTGCGCAACACATAGTAATACAATGCACATTTATTTAGACATAAACCATCTATAAAACACCACTCAATCCTAATTATCAACCAAATTGCGCAAGATATGTTCATATTTACCACCAGTGGCTCTATTAGCTTTGCGCAATTTTTTCTCTGCTTTTTTATAAAGCGATTCTTGCTTTTCACTATTAAGCTCATAAATGTTACCTAGCGAGATTTCGACTTCGGCAATATTGACCCACGTAGCTGGATCTTCTTCATCCTCGCATACTTTGAGATGTTTGATTGCCTTTTTGTAATTATCAATGGCAATTTTCTGTAACGGTTTGGCCAATTTTTGCTTTTCATCTTCGTCATTATCTGCACTGTCATCTTCTTTTTCATCACCACTTTCATCATCATCATCACCGTAGACGATATCTGTATATTCTTTGCCTGCTTCATCAGCTTTCTTCAAATATAACTGTCCAAGCTTCTCATTAACTTTCAAGTAAAAATTCACCAATGTGTGACTTTTATTCTCATGCAAATTTCCTTCAAGATCAATTTTGTAATGCTGTTTACTAACTTGCACCAAATGTTGCAAGAATGCATCATAACTAGCAATCAATTTATCGGCATAAACATCAATTTTTTCTCTAATGGCAGAAAGTGGATGTTTTTTGCTTAATTGGACACTAGCCGCTTCGAGTTCTTCTTCATTGTCACTATCAATTTCATTCAAATCATCATTGATACCAAAGTTTTCAATCATGTCAAGCAAATCATCAAGAGTATCAAGCAAAGAAAACTGTTGGAAGTCATAAAAGCTATTGAAACTATCATTGTCTTTTGATTTATCAAGAAGCTCACTAGCAGCATCAAGATTAGCAAACACTTGGTCAACTTTGGACAATATATCAGGAAATTGCTTTTTAGTGGAATTGACAGACATTGTAGAAATCCATTGTAATGGAATTTGATTAGCCAAAACTTGACTCTCTGCAAGCTTTAATACAAGCTCATCATTTGGAAATTTTTCCAACCCAACAGAAATTCTTTCATGTGCTTCACTAAAAAACGCAGCCACTTGCTCGGCTTTAGCTTTATTCTTGGCGGCTTCTTCAGCCTCATCGAATTCTTTTTCTTCCTGATTTTCCTGCTCCTCTTCATCTTCAAGAGTCTGAAAATATGCCAACTCCGCCAACGCAAGCCCATAAATGGAATAAAATTGACCATCCAATTTAACCTCTTCCTCCTCATCGTCTGGGTTTTCTTGTTTCTTTGTAGCTTTTTGTTCTTTCAAATTATGCGATTTTCTAAGCAATCTGTCACATTCATGAATGATACCGTTCAATATTAGTTGATTATTATTGCTTTCATTATCAAAACTTTCTTTACTGATCTTTTTCTTTGCATAACTGAGCCACAATTGAGCAAGCTCATTTAAGCCAGAAAATGACATTTTAATCATAAGTTCGCCGCCAGCTGCTGCTTCTGGGGTAGCAGATTGTTCATTATCTTCTTCGCCAACTGGGTTTTCCGTGACTTGCGCTTCTTGTTTTGGTTTTGGTTCCAGTTGAGTTTCTGGGGTCTTGGAAGATGTCTTCTTCTTCTTGTGTTTCTTCTCGTGGGACTTGCCCAATCCTAAAGGTCTTTTTGCCATTTTTGCCGAATTTGAAGATATGCTAAAGTTTCTCTAAGATTTTCCAAAATTGAAATTGTCAGCACAGAAATACAATGTTATATCTTCAGCTACTTATACAAAGATGGAAACTGCCTCATCGAGCATCATACGATATGAATGAAATTTTTTTACTTTTTTTTTTTTTTTTACTTTTTTTTATTCATTTAGAGAAGTCATGCATATACCATCGGACTGGGCTTTCAAGTACCAACCACAGGGGGCGGTGTGACGTCGCATGCGATGAGCTCGTCTTGAAACGACTTTTGCATAGTATTCAGCCGATGCGATGACTACAGGTGTTGTTTTCATGCGATAAGTAAAATAAACAGAATAGAAAGATAAAGTTAATTAGAAGACACCACCAAAGGCCCATCACCAGAGAAATTTAAAGAAAAAAAAGATAAAATAATAATAAGAAAGACACACATAAAAAAAAAAGTAAACAAACCAAAGAATGAGAAAAGAAAGAAAAAGTAAGATGCAATTATACCACCAGCATCAAAGACACAAAGTTTATAATGCTAAAAAATCATAACCAAAATGAAAGAAAAAAAAAATAATAAAAATGAATAAAAAAAAAAATGGATATCATGACTTGCTAGAGATACAGTAGACAAAGATTCACTAATGGTACATAATTAAACTTTTTGACTAATGGTTTGCTCCAGCTGCAACTTGCTGGCATTTCTGTTGAATGCAATCTTCTTGAAGTTGTTCAAGCCAGCACAACAGTGGTTTTCCATAAGTCTATGTTTAGAGCAAAAGTTACCACCACAGTCCTGGCAAGATCCAATCATGCGCAATGAAGCATTGTTGCAGTTGGCAAAGTTACACTTTTTGCTGCTCTTGGAGGACTTCTTCTTTTTAGTGATTGTGTGAGTAACGGTACCATCTGCTACAGATTTTGGTCTAGTGGCTTTTGCCTGTTGTTGTAAGGGCTGTTGGTCTTCTTGTTGTTGCTGTTGAAGTTTTGGAAAGTCTGTAATGTTGCTCTTGGTAGCGGAACCGTCAAGGTTGCCATTAACGGTGGCAACACTATCAAGATTGCTAGAGGCACTCGTTGGCTCACCAGCAACAGATGAAACAGTTTCTACTTCAGTAAGATTGTTGGGGCTGCTATCCTGTTGAGGCATCTTACTACCGATGATGATCAAGTCGTTATCTATAATGCCGTAATTAGAAACGTTCTTAAGCAACTCTAACTTTACACCTTTGAAATACAAGTTGTAAAAATTGGTGTTGGATGACTTTAACGAGTTTGAAGCGACTATAGCGGTGAGCTTCAAGTCGTTAATCGTCGAGTTGTTTGGAATGGTGACCTGATAGACTATAACTTATGTTAGTAAAGTTTTTTTTTGGCAACGTAAAAACAGACACTGCTACTAAATCTGTTGAATAAAAGCGGCCAGGTTAACACCGAAAGCGGCAACTGGCGGCTGCTTTATGGGGGAAAACGCAACAGGGGTACTTACATTCACCAGAAGTGGTTTTGATGGATACTTTCATAGTGGAATTTGGTATTTAGTTGTTGTAAAAGTGTGTGAAAAAAATTGGAGTGTTTGTTGCAATCGCTGAGCAGTCGAGAAAAGAAGAAGACAAGTAAAGCCGGAGAGGTCTGAAGACTGTTGATAAGCGCTCGCAGTGTTCCTCTGTATATATACAGCATGTAGCGCCTCCTCCGGTGGCAACTATTTAACTGAGCGATCGACTGAGAGTCACGCGCCATGAGAGAAAAAAGAAACGCACAAAGGTGCACTCTTATGTTACGAGGCGCAGGATTATGACTAATGGGTTACCTAACTGAATAAAAGCCGTTATGCAAAAGAATGTACATAGAAATGCGTAATAACACATATTGATACATAAAAAATACAATGCACAAAGTATATGATACATGCATAATCTCGAGTAATTCGGCAGCAAGAAAACCGGAATCACCAATTTTTGAAGACAGCGCAGGTCCTTGACGAAGATGAGTATGAAAGATAGAAACTACAAAAACAAAACGCAATAAAGGTTACACGCTCCTCTCACAAAAACTATGGCTAAGGTGCGATTCAATTGGAATGCGTTCCCGTCGTCCAGACTAGATCAGTCCAAAACTGGCCAATTGGCATGCAGTTATCGCCCTCTTGCTACTGAGTCCCAGGTGCTGATAGATACAATTCTGACAGATCTCTACAAGTGTCAAAACCTCAAATGTGGAGGCATCATCAACAAGTATTGCACAGCAAACAAAGATTTGAATTCCTGGACATGTTGTTTTTGCGATTCTGTGAATAGACTCCCAGCCGAGTTTGACCCAATACTAACCGGCAACGATGTTCAGCTTGTTCAACGTTTTCAAAACGCCGCAGTCCCCCAAAATTTAATAAATAACCATTCAAAAATAGTAATTTTTGTAATCGATCTTGCTACATTGCCAGCCGAGCTAGACTCCTTAAAAACTACTTTGCTCTCTCAAATGCCTCATTTCCCTCCCGAGACTGTATTTTCCGTCATCACGTTTGATTCACAAATTAACATCAAAGATACTCGTGAATCTCACACATTCACTGACACCTCATGGATAGATGTAAAATCATTACGCAAGAAATTATTTGGAAAAGACAATAGCAAAACTAGAATTAACAACTTATTCTTTAGCTTGAACTCTAAAGCTCAAATTGACACATTTACCCAGTATATTCAAAGCCTCACATCCAACAGAAATTCTGTTAAAGGCCATCGTCCGGTAAGAATAACGGGCAAAGCAATTGAACTTGCTATTCAGGTCTCCAAAGTACTTAAATTAGAGACGTTGCCAATATTGACTGATAAAACACATTTATTGGTTCACATTTGCGCATTTATCTCGGGACCCTGCACCAAAGGTCCTGGTAAAGTTATTGACTCCTCATTGAAGAAAAATTTCCGCAATCATAGCGTGTTTGAAAATTTGAGTGAATTTTCACAGCTAAAACTGGCTTCTAAATATTATAACCAATTGGTAATCAAAAATTTCAAAAGACTTTTAGGTATAGACGCAAAACATCCGGAATACAACCAAAATTGCAGTATCTCGCTTCGAATTGATTTGTTTAGTGCGGATATTGAGCAAACTGGAATCTTTGAGATGAAAGGACTAAGTAATTTGACTGGCGGTAATCTTGTGCTTGCTGATACTTTTCAAAGTGACTTATTTATTCAAAATTTTGCAAAGCTGGTTGTCAAAAAAAATCAAGCGGGGGTTTGTTCAAATGGAGAACTAGTCATTGTTACAGGTGAAAACATTAAGATCAATGGAATAGTGGGTCCTTTAATATCGTTAAAAAACCATTCTCTTCATGCTTCTGATTTCCCGATTGGTGATTCCTTATCAAATAGATGGATAATAAGCTCTTTTGATTTCGAAACAGAATTCGCAGTTTATTTGCAACAAGCGGATCTTATCAAAAAGCAAAATCAGCATAAGAAACAAAAACAAAGAGATCATTATTTTATTCAATTCCAGCTTTCTTACAAGGATTCTTGTGATGCAAGTAGAGTGATAGCCAGTATTATCACCAAAAAAATATTCAAGGAACCCAATTTAGAAGAGCTAGCTTTAGAATTTGATGAAAATTGCTATTTTGTTACTCTTGCTAAGAGAATAGCTTACGAAAGTGTAAGCGACTTAAAGCTAGACAGGCAACAAATGCTTGAAAAATTAGACAGTGAGCTTACTGGGTTGATTAAAAATTATGGAAAGCTAACGATGCCAATTAACACTGATTCTGCGCTATCAAGCTATCCTCACAACGATAATACGGTGATAAAAAATGCAAAATTGCATCGTTTGTCTGAGTTATTTTATCATCTTAGGAAATCGTTCCTCTTGAACAAAACCAACACTAGCCCCGATGAAGCTGCTTTTTACTATAATGTTTTCCTCAAGCTTCACGCCAAAGATGCAATATTAGCAATTAAACCATCACTTTACAAGCTTTCGTTACCAACATGCTCACAGAAAAGCCTGAATAACAACGATGACAATACTAAGAACGATGTCAGAAATTTTGGCCCAGAATTGAAAGAGATTACATTAGACGCGAACGCGCTAATCAACAGCAGTAATGCAATCCTCATATTTGACCAATTTTATCACGTCGTGTTCCACATTGGCAGTTCTGTTGCATATCACCGTGACTTGTTTGCTAGACTGGTAGGAAACTTGATAGTTTCTCGAAACCTTAACAACAGCAACAGTATCATCGGTGAAAATAGGCTAATGATAAGTTTGAATGAGATTAAAGAGAAAAGAGATGCTTATTTGAAAAGGAACAGTGATGAACACGGTAATAATGGAGGAGAAGAGCAAAAGAAGAAAGAGGAAGGAATATCATTAAGTCAATTGGACCCAGGAGTTCATTTACTTAAAACTGTTGATGTAGTTGGGCTTTTCCACATGATGAATTATGCCCGGGAAGTTGCTTTCAGTATCAACAGGCTTCCGGTACCACGATACATAGAAACAGACGAGAACAAATCGCAAGCGCGGTTTCTCTATGCGAAACTTAGCCCTGTGGACTTGACTTCCGGTGCAGTATCTGCTGTTGGCAATTATGGTGCTGGCGTGGTGAGTCAAGTGGTGCATACCGAAGAAATAAGCTTTGGCGGATATTTACGGAATATCTTAAGCAGAATAGAGTCAGGCTAGCTTGAGACAAGTCAGCTCAAATTGGCTCAAAAAAGCCGTGTTATCATCTTCAAGTTAAAGCTGGTAGCTTGTCTTTGATTTAACGGCCATGGCCATATTTTTACAGAATTCCACAATATAATTGTTAAAATAAAAATATTAGGCTGTATAATACATTGATCTTTTAAGTTTAATAACTTAATCAATAAACTAAAATGCAGTATATATTACAAAAAACTTCAAGCTCCGCGCTTGCTGAAAAACGACTCCCACAATTCGTCCACAGGCACATATTCCCCACCAGTTTTGTCAATGAGCTTATCCGTCTCCCCCATTAAGTCAATACTATCCACCGCAAGCTGATTATCTTCCCTATTATCCTCGCTCATCATATCACCAACAAGGTTCAGATAATGACTATTAATCTCATCCTTGTTTTGCTTCAATTTTGAAAGTTGATCGATTCGTTTCTTTGTCGATAAGTTGATAATTGACTCCTCGATGCTGCCCTGAATACCCACCATCCATACAGTTGTTTCGTATCTTTGTCCAATACGATGAATCCGATTAATAGCTTGTAACTCAAGTGCAGTGTTGACTAGTGGCTCACATAGAATGACATGTGTGGCATTCACTAACGTAAGCCCTGCTGCTTGCTGTTGAGCATTAAGCAAAAAGCAAGTAATTGATGAATCATATTTAAATCTGTTAATATCACTGATATCCATCTTTTTGTGTACAGTGGATTTTTTCGGTTTTTTGTTATTAAAACCAGTGCCAAAAGGATTGTAATTAACTGTGTTACCAGCGCCAACAACATTTTCATTACTTTTTCGTACTCCCAAAAACTTAATATCATTCTCTTGCAATGCGGTTGCCACAATTCTCAAAAAATCTTCCCATTGTGAAAACACCACAATTTGTACATTTTGGTTCTCTTTGAGCCATTTAACCAACTTAAGAATAGTATTGATTTTGGCACCATACTTGCTTCTCGATTTCAAACTTACTTCATTAATAGTATTAAATTCTTTATCGTCAAGTGGCTTGTAAAACAAAAATTTGCTTTCTTTTTTGCCACCGCGGGACTTGCCGTTAGCACCACTATTTTCATCTTCCTCATCTGCTTTCTTTTCATCAAAAATGAGCCCAACCTCCAAATTTTGCTTAGTGAATGTAAACTCATACACAGTGTTCTTGTTGATTTCAGCTTTGCATAAGGGGCAGTTCCGGTGTCGATTCTTGTTCATCCACATATCAAGACAATCTTTGCAGTAATGGTGCCCACACTCAGTAAGCACCCCCAAGATTATCGGTGACTGACAAATAATACAAAGTTTTTCTTCTTCATTGACCCCGCCATCATCAGTATTTGTATCCCGCAATGAATTCAAATAAAGACTTCTACTATGCAATTTGGAAATACTAGATTTATTGTAGTTAATGCGGGGCTGGATGATTTTCTCGTCAATGAATTTGAGCTGGTCAGCAAACTGGACTGATGGTAATTCACTAATGTCCTCCACATTTTTAGGGTACTTATTAAAATCAGTGGGCTGCACTGTGTCAGATATTGCTTGCAATTGTTTGAAATAACTGGCACGAGTGTTAAAGAGCACATTAAGCATATGCATATGCTTTTTGCTAATTTCGTTAAAGGCTTTGACTTCGCTGTTGTAGACCTGGTCCAACTTTCCTTTGGTGTTCTTAATAGCTTCAATTTCGGCACTCATTAACCGGCTAGACCCGATATCATTCTCTATTGTCTTAATCTGAGTAGCGATATACTTCAAGCAAAACTCTTTACTGGCACCTTCCTGACAAATTGTTGGACGAATTTGCTGCATTGTCTGCTTCAAATGATTCTTAAATAATTCTAATTCTTCATTCGTTTCAGTCTCGGTCTGATTCTTAACCTCTCCTATACCATCACCACCACTACCAGCAGTATTACTACTCTTGTTAAAATTTTTTTTGCTGTTTTTCTTCCCTTTGGGATCAACAATCGAATCTTCATCAAAGATTGGCTGCTCGATAATCCCAGTACCAAATGACATATTGCTAGAAAACGTATTATTAAATCCATTAAGCAAAGCGTCACGGTATTTAAAACAGACTTCAAGTACTGAAAGCAAATAGAAAGCTTTTTCTTGGTCAACAATGGTTTTATCATATTCTTCACCACCACCAGTATCGTTTCGACCGTCATTATTATTATCACTATTGCTTTCGGCAATTAAAGGAGAAAACAAAATATGCGACAACTCCGTAAGCCACTCATTTAACTGCTTGGCCTGTGTATCCAATTCGTCAACCACTGTAATCAATTTAAAATAGAAGAGCTTCAAATCACGATGATCCACTTTTTTTAAAGTTGGTGGTGCCACACTTTTAACTCTAAGAGGCTTAATCTTGAGCTTGCTTTTTTGTGGTGCATATGAAGTAATAGTTTCAATGGCTTTCTCAGACACTGAAATAAGCATTTTGTCTCTAAGTAATTCTGCTATCTTGTAGTACTTATTTTCGAGAATTTTGTTCTTAACGTACTTTTGCAAACTATCATCTCCGAGCTGGTCGTCAAACGCGTCGCTTTCTGAGAAGCTACTTTTTATTTTTGTATCCCTGTTGTCATCTTGATAAGTTTCGAGGATCTTGAGTAACTCCTCTTCAGGAAGTTTGATAGTGTTTCTATGAATCTCAGCAATCTGGAAATGAGAATTAGCAATAAAGAAGTAAAACTTGTGTAGTAAGCCATACCAGCTTCGTAATACAATTTTTTTGGTTGACTTTGATTCATCTTCATCTTCATCATCAAAAATTTCCACTTCCAGAGCCCCATCTTTATCTTTATATCCATCTTCCTCAGTTCGATCTTCTAGCTTTATTCTCTTCTCCTTTTTAGCCAATTCCTTTATCTTCTGATCAGCCTCAATCTCATTTTCCAAAACAGCAATCTTATCAATCACCAGATGTATATTATCTCTAAGCACTTTCTTAAACTGATACGGCTCCTTTAGTTGTTCTCTAATTTCACCCATTTCAAGAATTAATGCAGTATTCTCCTTCTCTAACTCATTGACCTTGCTCTTAGTTTCCTCCACGAACCGCTTCAAAATATCATCCATTGACATTGCCACTCCATTATTTCTGAAAACCTTTTTACTACCCAAGTCAATATGACAACAAGTTTTTCGCAAATACGTGAGGTACTTGCGCATCACTTGCGGATTAGGCACCCAGTCTTCAACTACCGGTCCCCCTTCAGCGTTGAGCCCAGCTTCTTGAAGAAACTCCTTGAAAACCGCAATGTAATTATCTTGTTCAACAGCAGTGAATGTTGAAGTAATCAACACTCTATTTTGCTTTGGTAAACGAATGTCGTTTTTCACCATAGCTTTATCATGCCGGATGGCTAGCCCCATAATTAACTTCAAAAAGTCAATAGAGGCCGGCTTCTCTTGCAAAAGCATATTCCAAGATTGATAGTTTTTGCGAGACATGGCTCCTTGCTGCTGATCGTTATTGAACGGCACTATCCGTAAAAATTGGAAATAACTCATAATATCATTAAGATCCTTTTTGATAGGAGTACCACTGATTCCCCATGAGTGACATCTTGAAAAAATACGGCATGTTTTGGCGGCATTGCTAATTACAGAAGAAACCATTTGCACTTCATCAAGCATGATTCGCCAGAACTGTAAAAGCACTAACGGTGAAGAATAATCGTGACGGTTAGTAGAAAGCACAATACCATTATGCTCTATACCATCATTGCTGCTGTCGTGATTATTTTCACTGTTTTTAATTGTGCTATTGATTCGATTAGCATTTCTAGCAGCAGCCCTTGTTGGCCTCACATTAGGGTTAAATTGTGCATAATGAAGCTCTTTAGTGACAACTTGATAACTCGCAACAATAATGTCGTACTGTGACAATTCAAAAGCTACTCTCCTATGGCTAGATTCTATGTTTTTCATTAAATCTTTTTTGAGCATTTCTTTTAAAGTTTCTTCATTCTGATCTACATCATGCACTTTTTCCTCAATATCGTGAATCATGATATGGTCTTCATCTTCGTGCAGCTCTTCATCTTGCTGCCGGTCATCGGTTCCTCGAATAACAGGGACAGTATATGTTTCATTTTGCAAATTTATGCTTTTTACTTGCACGTTAGGCAAATGCTTGAAAGGTTCGCTATTTAGGCAATTTGAATTTGCCCGATCTAGTAAGGGCGTGAATTTCAAATCTGAGCTTGTTTTATGTCCGAAAGTAGAGTAATTTACCAAAAATTTTTTCTTCCTATTATCATCATCATCAGTCTGGAGGAGTTTTTCTCGATTAAATTTCAACTTCACCACAAATTTTTGTGGTTTGCTTTTTTTTTGCTTTTCTTTCTGCTTATCCAACTTTGCAAGCTTCTTATAAAATTGGCTGTACCCATCATACTTCATGATTTTTAACGAAGGAGCAAACCGGTTCATTTCTTGGATCCATTGATCCAAAATCGAATCTGGGCAAATAATGAGAGTGGTTTTCAGCTTTAATACATATCGACTTGTTACCTCATCAAATACATAATTATCATCATCAATCATACTAGCGGTGATAGATCCATCATCTACTGCAACTTGCTTAAAATCCTTGCGCTGGTTTGTGAGAATTAAGGCTAATAATTCAATGGTCTTACCAAGTCCCATTTCTTCTGATAACAAATTTTGAGCAAAATATTCTGGTCGATGCACCATAGTTAATGTGCTACCATTTTGCAATTGACAAC
>JXWR01001919.1_pt1 | contig 17461 bp, 6 predicted proteins | sample 315541 | NCBI WGS metagenome assembly JXWR01 (sample SAMN03273951, study PRJNA271842) | soil metagenome | isolation source: rice field ambient CO2 | place: India: CRRI Experimental farm Cuttack,Odisha-753006 | collected 2013-12-17
AGAAGCAGAAGAGGAGGCAGCAGTACCACTGGTGGTGTTTTGAGAGGGAAGAGATCCGCCAGATCCACCCTCAATGTTGAAAGCACCAGTAAAGGCAATGTCAGGAGAAGTTCCAAATTCAAAGGCATCTATAATATGTCATTAAAATCATTTTCTTTATCTTGGACAGAAACTTACAGTCGCTGCCTGAGGGAAGACCTTCAGGGATCTTCCAAGTGTATTGCAAGTCACCAGCGTTTACGTTGGTAGCAATTGTCATCACAGGTTGAAGGCCAGTAGGTGGGCCTTTAGCCAAAACAATTTGAGAAATGGTAGGCACACTAGGGTTAACCCAGGAGATAATTGCCTCAGTTCCAACCTTATAATGAGTGTTGGCTAATGGGGATGTGATAGAGACAATGGGTTTTTGAGCAGAAACGATGGATGCAAGGTAAAGAACAACAGAGTAAATTGGGAAATTCAGAAACTTTAGAATAAAATGATAATACACTGTAAGCTTCTTGTGAAACAATGAATATTCAATAGATCAAAGAAACATTGAAAATGTGGGTATTTTATAAACGAAGCCTAGGGTGTTTTATTGTTCTTATAGTAGCCTCGATGATATACTAAGCAATAATAGCTAATCAAGGTGCTCAGGGTAGTTTTTAATGGACTCGTTTCAGAATAATCCCCATTGGGTTTTCTCTTATATTTCTCTTCTATTTCTATTTCTATTTCTGTTTCTGCTGTTTTTGTTTTTGTTTTTGTTTTTGTTTTCGTTCTCTTTTTACAAGATGAAGTGCAGAACCTTAGCTATTTGAAGAATCTATTTCTTGTTTCCTCTCTCGGCAATATAATTTATAATCCATAATAATTGAAGAATACACAAGCTCAGAAATCAATTAAACCAAACAAAATACTAATTGCGTATTACAATCCAAACATCTTACAAGCTTGCAATCTTGCAGAACTCCACTTTTCACCACAATTATTGCCAAGCCCTAAACAGAAGCGCATGCATCAGCAACATTCTCAAAATTATAAATCCCGGCTAGCTCTATCTAGCACTTGCACCAACCATGACTATAATGTACGCCATGCATTACAATTACAGTTAAATGTGTAATAATTTTGAAATTTAATTGGCATCAATATTCTGGGCCAATAGTGTAGCTTAAGTAAGGCCAAACTAAACTAAAACGGCCGGACTAGAATAAGTGCATCAATTAATATGTGGTGTCAATGCAATATCCACAGCTGTAGTTCATTTTCCCATTGACTATTTCAAGCAAAGCGAGGAGAAGGTTAAAAAAAAAAAAAAATAAGAAAACTAAATTAATAGAGAAGAAAATATGGAAATAGTATCATAGTCCATTTTCATTAATATTTCATCATTACTGTTCATTAATCATTATCCACCATTGCCAAATCCTCCACTACCACCACCTCCAAACCCAGACATATCACTACTATTTTCCGAATACAAATGGTGGCCTCGGTTACCATTACCAGTACTATTGCCATTATCACCAGTTTGTCCATACTGCTGAATACTGTATCTATTGGTATGCCTTTGTCTTGGTTCGTTGCTTTCGTAGTATATTGGGGCGGGCTCAGAGTTAAAACTAGGCATGTTATGCTGCTCTATTGCTTGACTGTAACTAGGCACTTTGCTCAATTCATCAAGGGAAAGTTTTTGCACTGCTGACAATGGTGTTCCTGGTACTGGTCCAAGTGATGGTGATGTGAAAAGTGCTTCGCGGCTACTACTGTTAGCTGTTGGTGAACCCATTAACGGTAGATTGATGCCACTTGATGAAGCAACAGTAGACATGACACCAGAAGCAGGAGTGGAGGCACGAAATCCAATGGCTGATATACCGTTTGCTGACCTGGAAGCAGCAGTATGGTCAGAAGCAGTAATATTGGGCAATTTTTGACTGCTATTTGAGTTAATCGCAGAATTCGGCAACCTTGACCTTAGTTCAGTGCTGAAATTCCCATGGTCAGCGCCAGTACTAGGGGCAGCCGTACCGTGTGTATTTCTTGATACTGAATCTGCGGAGGATGTATCACTGCTGTTTGAAGATGATTTTATGCCACTATTAGTGGCATGATAAGATGTGAATCGTTCAGTGATATTGTTGTTATTACAATGACTACTAACGTTATTGTTATTTTTACTTTTGTTGCTGTAATTTCCGGTTGTGCTACCAGAATTGATAGTGCTATTGGTAGCATTACTCAAATTTGAGCTTGTTGGTGCAATAACTTGATTGCTTTGTCCACTTTGTCTGCTTTCTTCACTATGTCTATTTTGACCACTGTTTTTATTATTGTCACCATCGTTATTTTCAGGATAACCTGTGTCATCATTTGTTCTGCCTATTCCTTGAAGTGGTGGAGTGCGTTCTTGATTAGTGCTCCCAGTGGTGCTACCTCTTCCACTAGTATGACCATTAGGATTGTAAACTCGGTCATAAACATGTCTTTCATAATGTGGAGGTGCTATTTCATTCAATATTATCGACCCCATTGTTTCAGGTCCCACGCCCGCGACACCAGCTCCAGCTCCACCACTAGGGACTGCTGTTGCTGCTGCTATAGCCGCAGTAGCGCCGGCAAAATCTATGAGTCTTCTATTGGAGCCTGTGCCTTCGGCATCGAAAATACCCAGTGTAGGGGTCGCTAAACCTGATGGAGAAGCAAACCCCAGCGTTGTAGCAATTGCTGGATGGGGCAAGGCTAGAGCAGAATCAGAATTAGTAGTCAGCGAATTAGCAACAATTAGCTGATCAGTTGATGGGCCAAGACCAAGAGGTAAATGTTCAGTGCTATTAGCCGCAGTGTTGCTAAATAGTCTGTCCTCTAGTGATCGGAAATGTGTCTTGCCGGAATCGTCTAATGCAACACGACGGCCGAAGATTTCGATATTTGGGTTGACAAAAAGTATAACGGGTAAATTTGCTCGGAGCTCAGATAAATGGTTATCTGGGTTTATAAGTACAAGTTTTAGTTTCAATTTATGGCGTACTTTGATTAAATCATTTTTCAAGTCACAATCTTGAGTAACATCCTTCAAATGGGCAGGGATTTGCAAGTATGTGGTGACGGTCCAACTATCTTGCTGAATATCTATATGTGTATCGGTATCATCACTAGGCAAAATTTTTTCATTTTGATCACCATTAGTATTACTATTGTTATTATTGTTATCATCGTCAACTTCATTGTAAACATTTTGGTAAATTTCGTCGCTTTCATCTGGTGATATTACTTTCTGCATTACTCTATGATTATCGTCATAAATTGTATTTTTGCTGCCTTTGAAAGCATAATATTCAATGACACTTAGAGTGATTTTCCCTAATTTTAGCTTTTTAAGCAAAGGTATTAATTTTATCTTTAGCATAAATTTTGATCCAATGGATATATATTTTGAAGGCACCTCTACAACGTACTGCACTTTAGAAGGCCAGCAATTGGAAATTGTCATATCTTGAGGTATGAAAAAAGTCTCTGCCGGCAAAGTACGAAATACCCTAATGTATTTGTTTTTGATGATTTTTGAGCTTCCACCAGATTGGAAAAAGGCAAAATGATTCGAAGAATTTGGATTTGCGGCAGACTTATGCATAGTTGCTTGAAATTTATACAATATTGAACCACCTTTTAAACCTTCAACAGTTTCACTTATTTGACCAGGTATTATGACATTAAACGGAAGCTCATAGTTTGCTTGAGGTAATACAAACGATTTCGATTCTAAACTTTCACTATTGAGTTTTCCAAGATCATGGAACGGAGTGCCCAAAACACCACAATTATCCGATAATGTAACAAAGTTTGTCGAGGAGTTGTGTGATCTTATAAAATTCTTTGATTTTTTGCTCAAAGAAAGCGAACTCATGGATTTGGTTTTTGGAATGAGGCCGAGTCTTCTCGGTAGTGATGTGTCGCTTGTAACTGATGTTTGAACTGGGGTCGCTGTTGATGTTATGGTTGATGATGACAATGAGGTGTTGTTGTTTATATTGTTGCTTGAGTGCCCCAAATCCAGAAGCCTAAAGATATTGTGTCGGCTTGTATTACCACTTTCGTTTGCTATCACTTGTGGTTGGTCATTATTACAATAACTGTTATCATTATTATCATCATCATTATTATTATTATTATTCTCACCCGTGGTAGTGGTATTTTCCATAGCACCACCCAGCAGCCGCTGTTCCTCCTCGGTAATTGGCTGCCCATCTATTATCTTTACTTTACCATTAGGATTGACTAGTAAGTTATCCCAATAGCACTCAAAGATGGTTTTCTCTTCTTTGACCGGAATAGAATGTACAGCATTGCTGTTACCAGTTCTGTCAGGTATCACTTCAAAGAACTCCAACTTGAAAGTTCCAATAAGCTTTAAAGAGATTTTCTTAACCGCGAGAGGAGCTCTATGGGCAGCAGAAAGAGAAAAAACCACCGACCCATTAATAGGTGTGGAGGGTGAGTCTATTTCTGAGCCTTTGAGCAATATTGTGTCCTTATGGGTTGACTTTAACCGGATATCAAAGAGGGCAAGCTCATTGGTGTGTTTGGAATAGGAGAACATTGGCAGGAGCCGGGATATATATGATAGTATATGGTATGACTATGTTTTAAGTAAGATATTGTGCAAATTTGAGTGTCTGTAAGTGTGGTTTGAGAGTCTGTTTACGTAGTGGCGTAGGTTGTTTTTGGTGGTTAATTAGTCTGGCGATGAGGGCAGCAAAATCCGGGGCAGCTACTACAGAATCTTAAGACTTTGGCGAGTTTTTTGCTACCAATTTTCTGTTCTTGTTTTTCGTGGTTTACGAGCTGCAGTAAATTAAACGGAAAAATATTTTTTATTATTTTTTTTCTCTGTCTAACAAAAATTTCACAAAAATTTCAGTATATCCATCAAAGGCAAGCCAAGTAACTCTCCCACCGCGCTTTAATATGTTCTGGCAGAAATTCTCGCTACGACTGAAGCTAGGGCTCGGGATAATATCCTCCTACTCGTTGTACACAGTCTACGTTATTTACCAAACCAACCGGGAAATCGAACGACGTGAGCAAGATTATAAACTCAACAATGACAATATTGCCAGATTCAGACCCATCACAGTACTCGGCAAATACCAAAACCCATTCATAGAGTACGAACATGAAACGCTATTTCATTTTATTGTCAACCAGCTTTCGAAACTTTTCAACTTTAGAAACAACGCTCCGGAGGCTATCTTGGCCGGGGATAATATCCGAGAGAATATGCCTATATACACGCCCAATTTGTCATTGATATTCAATAATGGTTACATCAAGAATGATGTGGACGGAGACGAACAGCAGCCACAGCAACAAGCTCCTCAAAAGCTGGTGCTTAAGGCCCTCAAAGAACAGCACAAGAATATTCCTTCGTTGAATCACAGAATTCTCTTCACTTGGTTGGGCCAGTCGTGTTCATTTGTACAAATTTCTGGTTTATCAATCTTGACTGATCCAATATTTAATGACTACATAATAAACAAGCATTTGGGACCCAAAAGAATCACCAAATCACCAGTGCAACTTGAGGAACTTCCAACTCCAAAACTTGTGCTAGTGAGCCATAATCATCCAGACCACTTGGAAACCGACAGTATTAAGAAACTCAGTAACGAAAGTTCAGTATGGGTGATCCCTAAAGGAATTCGCAAGGAGCTTAATGACAACAACATCAAAGCAGACAGAATTGTGGAAATGAATTGGTGGGAAAAGAAAGATGTTAGTTGGGTAATGAATGGTAACGACGGATCTACTGACAACAACAGCAGCAAATGCAAAAACAAGTGGGAGATTGTGTGTCTTCCAGCAATGCACTGGTCGGGGAAATATTTGGTGGACTCAAATAAGCTGCTTTGGTGTTCTTTCCTAGTAGTGAAAGACGATAAGCCAGTGTTTTTGCATTTGGGGGACACTGGATACAATAAAAACTTGTTTGATACTATTGGGCAAATGTATCTAAACAAGCCAATTGAACTCATAATGGCCCCAATAGGACAATACAAACCAATCACCAACAAGACAAGGCACATGAGCCCAGAAGAAGCAACAGTAATGATGCAAGACGTAAATGGGCGTCGTATGGTGGGAGTCCATTACGGAACGTTTATCTTGAGTAACGAGCATTACTTGGAGCCAAAGACGAGACTTAAGGCAGCAGCTCAAGAGTTAGGAAAGCAGGAAACGGTATTTGCCGGAGAGTTTGGACGTACTGAGATATTTGAATATTAGATATTTTTAAGAGGAATTCTATCATATTAGACCATCTACTGTATATTTCAAAGACACTATTAAATGTACATTACTATATCATCGTTATCATCAACATTATCTCTGCTACTGTACTGTGCAGCCAATTGCATTTCAACAGATACAGACACGATATGCAATAATTGGTTAATAATGTATCACTATGTTTGCTTGTAATGTGAGCTAAAGTGACGGTATAGCACTACAATGGTATAAAAGTCATGATGGTAATGTAGTGCTTCTACGTGTATAAAATAGTACTAATGAAGACAGGACAAGTACGATGAAAGGTAAGTAGTATAACAAGAATAAGGATTTTAAAATTAACGTCATCAATAACAGCAATACCTGTTGGGATTCAGTAACCATAATGTCAGATTTAGAACCACAAAGTTGTTTCTGATCAATAAACAATTATCAAACTCTCAGACAATAAAAACCGTACTTGGGAGTTCGATGGCGGGACCTGGCTTCATTAAACGCCGTTACAAGTAACAGATAGTAACATAAACGTTACTAATACCTATCATTGTATGACTTGACCTGGTGTGGTGAGAAATAGTAAGAATTCCAACAAACTACCAAAAGGTCCTAGACGGTCACCATCATTGAGCAGTAGTTCTGGGACCGCCAGGCCCTAACCACATTTCGCCTCAAATATTTAGGTAATCGCTTATTAACGCATGCATGCAATGCATGATTTCTGAAACGCATCCACCGCTGTGGATCCGTTTGTGAAACACCAACATGAACTGGCACCACGGTGCACAGCAATATATTAATAGCTTGACAGTCTGCTAGTTGTTATCTTCATAGGGCCTGTTTTGACAGCTAACAACAAAAACTTGCTCAAAAAAGCTCACATTCCTGTCCAATATGCGTTGTCAAAGGCTTTGGGCCTTTTTTGTTCTTTTAATATGGCCTGTTTCTGTGCTGGCCACTCTTCCGATGTATTATCACAACTCTGGTCATGCAAAAGATTTCCAAGTTCATGATCTTCCAGGTCTTTCCAAGATTCCAAAATTTCAAAGGCCATTAATGTTTGCGGGTCCAATACAGCTATCTGCCAATGATACGTCCAAAATTTTCTTTTGGCTTTTCCAGCGAAACCCAGTGCAACAGAAAAATCTCATTATTTGGTTCAATAGTGGCTTGGGGTGTTCTTCTTTAGACGGAGCTCTAAATGAAATAGGACCATTTAGAATCGATTCTAACGGCGATATTTTTTACAATAATGGTACTTGGCTCGAAGACGCGGACTTGTTGTTTATTGACCAGCCAAAAGGTACTGGCTTCTCGACCAATAACGGCACATACTCGACTAATTTTGATAGCGCAGTTTCTCAGTTTCTTACATTTTATTCCAAATTTTTGGATTTATTTCCCGGATACATATACAAAGATATTTATTTTGCAGGGGAAGGTTACGCCGCACAGTTCATTCCATATTTTGCTCAAAGCATAGTAGAAAACAATAATTACATCAAGTACTTAAAAGCACAGTTTTTTCTGGTCAATACTCTCAAAATCGACCCAGTGAACTCGTTGCAACAGCTGCTTTTACATGCACCAAATGCATTAGCTACAAACATGGCCTTAAATAAAACAATAAACCTTGCTGGACTAATTATGGGAAGTCCATGGCTTCATCCCAATATGCAATCATTGTCCACCTTGACATTCGCTATGGATAAAGAATTAGTCACTAAAGAAAATGATCAGTACATGACGCTATATTACATTTACAGTGCTTGTCAAATGGCAATCCAACAAGCAGCATTAAACCAAACGGTGCAAACTTTTTCAGATCCAATCTGCACTGATTCGTTGATTGCTCTGTTCCTTAACGCCACCAAGAATTCAAGTATAACTACGGATGCTAACAGCAGAAGTGTTAACAGCAATGATAGTGCAAACTACACTTGTTTCAATGTTTACGACTATACATTAAGATCACCGTTCCCATCTTGCGGCCTGGAATGGCCGAATATTGACAGAACAACAAATTTCTTAAATCGTCCCGAAGTATTAAAAAGCCTCAATGTACCACAGGAAAACAACAACAGGAGCAACAGTATCAACAGTACCACTACTACTCAGAGATGGCAACAATGTTCCACAGAAGTAGCGACCCATTTTACAAATTATAACACAACCCCATCCCTTTTCCAGCTTCCCGGATTGCTCGCTAATGTTCCAGTCTATCTCTATGGAGGCGATCATGATCTCATTACAAATTTTCCGGGCCTTGAAAACTTAACCAACCAGATTCAATTCACCAATGCAATTGCAACCAACACTACATCCAATACTACATTCAATCCAACGACAGTTCAAACGGGATGGTCAAATAACACGACATACAAAAACTTGATATTTGGCACAGAAATCATCGGCCAACTGAAATCAGAATTTAACTTAACATTAATTCAGCTTTACAATACATCACATCACCCTTCTCACGATGATGCTTACAAGACCAGAGCAGTGATAAATTATGTACTTGGTAATGCTGACAAGAAGAAAGCAACTCTGAAAGAAGAAGAAAATAAAGGGGTGGTCAAAGTTCCGGGCTTAGAAATACGGTATTCTTTGAGGAAAGTTGACTTGCCGTTTGTGGTGTTGCTTAGTGTCGGGATGGTTATTAGTTCTGTAGTTGTTGTTGGTAGTCGATTTTTGTTTTAATTTGGTAAAGGCAGGTTGATTGAATGGCTATTAAACCTCTGTTTTGAACGTTGTTTGTTCTCTTTGTTTATTAATCTTTATAAGTTATTTTATGTAAAAAAAAGTATAGATTTAAGTTTAATATCTTCGGTTTTAAGTTTGTTTGTTCTTTGTTATTAGTTTTGTCTTTTTTTTATATTGAATTTAGTTTGTTTTTATTTCTTTTTCTGTTCAAATTAACTTTCTTTCATTACTAAAATGTTTTCAATCAAACGTTATGACTATGCTGATGAAAGTAATTGCATTCGACTGTGAAGACATACTTGATAGATTATTATCTAATCAAGGTTCATGCTGTTGCCCTTAGTGCAACACATATGAAATTAATAGTAAAAGCATTTACAATCAAACATTAACGAAACACAAAGCAGTGCTTAGGCACAGCGTATATGCATATATTATAGAAAAGAAATGCAAATCTTGTCAACAAAAATCCAAACAAATGAAAGAAAAAATGTGAAAATGATTACAAAGCAATTGTTTACTGCTTTAGTAGTGTGCAAGAAAAAGTAGAAAAAGAGAAATATGTTCTTTATTAAAGGCCTAATTACACACTTTGCTTCGGCTACTATTTTTCATAGCTTAATATTCCAGCTTTCTAAACTTTTTGAATGCTCAGTTTCTCAAAATAAGTTCAAAAGATCATCACTTGGCTTCTGTGATTGGTTAACATTATTTGGAGTATTGTGACTAGATCCCATAGAATTATTACGGTTGGAAATTGATTCTTGACTGTCCAAGTTCAAATTAGCTAATCCATTAGCAACCCCGGCGGTTCCTGGATTGCTAAAAAGCCCCATTATATCGTCATTCACCTTATTGGTATTTTGGTTCGTTGAAGGTGCAGAGAAATTGAACAAATCGTTTAACTCATTTAATACGTTGCTGTTGCTGTTATTATTACTATTATTATTTGATGGGCCATTGGAGCCAGTAGAATCACCACTATTTGGATCAAGATCAGTTTCATCATCATCAAAATCTAACAAAGTTTCTGATTTTACTGTTCTATTAACAATCTCATTCTTGGCAATTTGTTGCAATTCTTCAATATTTTTGTTAGATATGTTACCGTTATTATTGTTGAAGTTGCCTCTAGTGGCATGATTTTGGTTCTTGTTGTTATTATAGTTACTCAAGAATGATGATGCTGGTTCATGATAAATGGAACTCAAAGAACCCAATTCTTTTACTAATTCATCCACTTTATCACTTGGGAGTCTTGGAACAGTACTATCTATAATCGGCAACGGTTGGAGGACAATTCGGTTGATCACTGAGTTATTGGAACTGGATAAAAGTCTCCAGTAGATAAATGCACGGTCTCTAATGTCTGGGTTATCAGACTTTTCCGTACATATGGTAAGGGTATTTTGCAAGAAATTTTGTGTTACTGGAGATGGTTTGATTATGTTGACTTTCACAATAGATATAAGAAGCTGTAGCTGAATTTGATATTCATCATCTGCGAAAAAGTTATTCAAAGCTTCATCCTCATAGTAATCAGATAAAATTTTTTCCAAATTGACATTGTAATTTTGTGGGTATTCGCCAAAAAGCCATATAAAACTGGAAATTGCCAAAGAGTCGTCAAGCTGTAAGTGATTTTCAATTAAAATTGGAATGATCAAACTCAAGAGTCTTTGATTACTTGGGAATTTTCTTATGATGTCTTTCAATACTATTGTCACATCATTAAGAACATATTCACTTCTGGTGTTGATCAATTCAATCAAGATATCAACTGCTTTAGCTGTGGCAGCTTCACCTAATTTGATTGCAACCTGACCAATTGCCCTCACTGATCTTTTGACAAACTCGTAATCAATTTCCATTGAGTATTCTTTCAATTCATTAAGCAAAATCTTATAATTTTGTAAATTAGCCAATCTGACCATGATTTCAATTTTCTCCAACTTGAGATAAAGTGGATCATTGTATTTGATGTAAAAAATTCTCAATTCCTTAGCTAACAAGTTTGGGTATTTTTCCAAGATAACTCTAATATTTCTCAAACTAATGAACTGCACTTCCGGGGAAGTAGAAACTAACGAGATCAATGGAGCAGATAATTTTTTTAAAATCAAGTTATATTGGTTTGCATCTAATTTGTCAACATGAGTCAATATTGTCTTGATAGCTGTTAGCACCACTGATGGGTTAGCATGTTGTAACTGAGGAACTACTCTTTCAATGATATGAGAAGCTTCGGTTTGGCTTTGCGACGTGTAATCTGACAATGCAGTCAAAATAGTTATTCTACCCCATTCAGTACACTCATTCAAAGCCATTAGTAATTTTTTCAATATCACTCCATCGATAATCAATGCATTTTCACTTGGATTTAGTTGGTTGATCTCGCTGAGAGCATTGATAGCATTGGACACAACGGCCGGGTTGGAATCGTCAATTAATTTTTTCAAATGATCCAAGAATCCTTGTTCAATGCACATTTCCTGATTTAAATCGTACAATTTTGCCACACAAATAGCAGCAGTTTTTCTAACGTATGGATTGTCATCAGTTAATGTTCTTTTGAGAGGAATATGCATATAATCAATCATCTTGTTGACACGGATACAACCCATTGTTCTTATTGCCAAAGCTCTGACTAGCGGATTTGGATCCTCAGTATCCTGTACAAATGTGTTGACAGCTAAAATACAAAGTTCGGGATTGGTTTTAGCATAATTCATCAAGTACAAGTAAACCAATTTTTTCTGTTCCAAATCTCTTGTAGCAATATTTTTCAAAACATCGGGAAACAAAGCGCTAACGTCTTTGCCCACAGTCATAGCTTTGATGACCCGTTTAATACCCTCTTTTCTCTCATCTGGGTACTGGGACACCAATGAAGATTTCAATTCAAAAGTTTCACCCTTTTTTGGAGTGTTGAAGATATTTCTAATTGCTCTTTGAACGCCCATATTTCTTACTGTTTTTGATATTTATAGTGTTTTTCTCTCTTCTCTTTGTCTGATGTTGATGAATATTTGGTGGACCGATTATAGCTCGGTTGACAGTTTAGCTGCAGAATGTGGCAATATATTATCTGTGCAATTAGCACTTTGGTACAACAAGACGGACAATGGTGAAGAGTGTTTGTTTTACAGCAGTAGAGCAGTAGAGGGAAAGCCACGTATCGGGATGGTTTTGCTGCTTTCTGTTTCTGTTTCTATTTCCCATTCGTTTTCGCTGCGAAAATTGATTTCTGGATTCTGGCAGATACATTACCGGGGCTCGTGACTATAACAGCGCCAAAGGGATCATAACCACCATACATTACTCATTGCCGGAGGTCTACTAGAGAAACCCATTTCCAGATAAGTCTACTCTATTAGATAGTGTCATGTAATTCTTTAATATGATACCATTATCTTGTATTAACTGCTGGTTGTACTTCAAAAGTTGTAAATCCTTCCTGAAGTTCATTACACGTGACCGTAGTGGTCCCCATCGCGCTTGTGCCTCGTGTTTTCACAATTTTCTTGCTGCCGAAATCGTCGGGCCTGAGCAGAGACAGCAGTATTGAGAAGCGTTGGGGAAATCCATTATGGTCCTAGTTCTCGCTTTGCACAGCTGCCAAACCCATCTGCCCAAAATCTTTTGCTGATCTGTTGCTAATATCAGAACATTAGCTTACTTATTTTGCTAAGCTTTGCTTTGCTGCCATCTTTTTGCTGAGCTGCCCGTCTCTTATAATAAACCGCTTTTTGTGTGCCTTTACTAAGTGTAATGAGCGCCGACCCTGAAGGCACAAAGAAGAATGACGAGTCTGCGGTTGTCCATAAACAAGTTGCAAGATTGAGTATCTCTACTGATCTAGGAAGACGTGATGTTGTTTCAATGATAAAGAACACTATCGGTGATCCAAACAATGAAGCTTTGCAATCTGCTGCTAATCAAGGTGTCGAGACTGCTAGACCAAAGAATGAGAAAAGAAGACGTCGGAGATCTAGTGTTCAAACTGCGACAATTACAAAGAAGAAGAGAGAACTCAAACCTACAGAAGTTATCATTGATCCAAGACCAATAACCAAAAAACTTACCATAAGTGATCTTAGAGACTTGGTTTTGTTTACATTCAATGAGCTCCCTTCTAATATTAGATGGTTGAATATCAGTAATAGACTCAACATCAAAAAGGTAGTGATCTTATTCATCCCCGGCCTCTCTGGCGCTGATTTTGGTGTTCCTGATTTAGCTGACCAAATAAAACCTATCCCAATGCATACTTTACAATATAGCACCCACTTGTCAATCTTTGGTGATTTCTTCAAATATTTGTGGCCAACCAAGAGTCCCGGTTCTAAAGTAAAGCTTTATTCTACTTACCTCTCTCTAGTTAGTGTTCCATTGAACAAAACCGAAAAGAAAAACCAGCAGCTGAAAAAGAAGCCTTTAAAAATCACTATTCATGATTTGTTAATGACCGCAGAGGAAATGATTGAAAATGGATATCCACTACATTCTTTTTATCAGGAACAATTAACGAATGATCAAAAAAAACAAGCGCAAGCCATTGATGAAAAATTTGATGCCGCCAATTGGGTTGAAACAAAACCATTTAAGCATGAAGGTTCAAAAACTTTTGCCATTGACTGTGAAATGTGTCTATCAAATGGCGTTTCAGTGCTAACCAGAGTTTCATTGATTAACTTTAATGATGAAGTTTTGCTTGATGAGCTTGTGAAACCCAAACAGCAAATTACTGATTATGTTACTAAATACTCGGGCATAACTGAAGGATTATTGAAAGACGTCAACACTACATTAGAAGACGTTCAAACTAAGATTCTCTCAATTGTTAGTGCTGATGACGTATTAATTGGCCACTCTTTGGAATCCGACTTGAAAGTGTTGAAAATGAAGCACAAGAATATTGTGGATACTGCATTGATATACGATCATTCGCAAGGTTATCCTTTTAAACCGTCATTAAAATGGTTAGTTCAAAAACATTTGAGAAGAGATATTCAAAACGATAGTAATGGACATGATTCAGTCGAGGATGCTAAAGCTTGCATGGATCTCGTTAAGCTAAAGATTCAAAAAGGTTTAGAATTTGGAAAATTTCGAATTTCTTCTATAGACATTTTCACCAAGATCAATTCTAAAGTTTTGAAGAAGTATTTAGATAACGCTGAAGATGCCAGGGAATTGGATGTTGATGAATCAAAAAAGAAAAGTTTGGAAGACAAACTACGAAAATCACTATCAGTGGATTATTCAAGGCCACTGAAATTGTTAGCTTCTAGTCTCAAGTTGCAAATAGGTGAAAAAGTACAATGCTTTGATGATGACAGTGTGATCAAGTTATTGACAGAAAATGTCAACAATTATGACCTTATTCTTGGAAGAATTCGCGAAGCAGAGTATGCTACCGGATGGTCACTTAAGCCAGAAGAGGTACCGAAATCTGAAGAGAATAATGCTGCTGCTACTGTGTCTGAAGTCTCAGCAACAAGTGCTTCAAAATCTCCTAATGATGGTGACACTAAGACTGTCCAAAATAGTAATAAATCATTAACAAACGGTATTACTGAAAATTGCGCTACCAGCGGAGATGATGTTGACTCCAACAAGGAAAACAATACTGACTCTTCAGTCAGTGTCGAACCAGAGGCTACTGTCGAAAATAAAATTAAGTTGAGTTCGGAACCTTTGCCTACTGACCCTGAAGAAGTTTACAAAAATGTTGCTCGCAAGCTTAAAACGGTAATTGATAGTTTACCAAATCAAACTCTTTTAATTGTAAATACTTTTAACGGTGATCCTCGTGAAATGAGAAGGCTACAAAAGCAAAAAAAAGAATTTCAGGATAATTTTGGATCAGAAAGGGCTGAGCAAGTCAGATGGACCGCATATGATGAAGATGATTTAAAAAACGCTCTTGAAGAGGCAAGAGACTGTCTTAGTTTTATTGGTTTAAAGAATGAAACTTCTTATAGCGGAGTGGACATCAGCAACACCGCTAACAATGATACCATTGCTATCAGTGAGGACAGTGAGAATGCTGTCTCTGAGTAATTAGTGTATTAATGTGTTGGTGTGTTAATGAATCTGTATAATGTATAATGTGTTGAGCATACTTTATTGGTTGTTCTATTTTTAAAACTTGTATTATATCAATTACTATAAATTTACTGCTTATACTTAAGCCTTCAGGTGTGAGTTGTATACCATAATAGTCAGCTGCCGTACACACACGACCAGGAATGTAAAGTCCCCGCTAGCCATTTTGATTGTCTGCTTGGGACGGCGCAGGCAAAAATGAAAAATGAAAACAGTGAAATACAAAGCAATTTGACAATCGCTGCATGCGGTGAACGACGCGCCGCAGCATGCAGCAGGAAGTGTATTTGCCTAATGCCGATGGTCTTGTTTCGTTGATATTTATTTAAATACCAGGTATTCTGCTTGAAGAAACAATTTCTGGATATTCTTGGCATATGATACTATAAAAGAACTCAAACTCCACCACCCACTCGGGAGCTTCCTTCTCTATTTTTTTGGCTATTTTTTGTATTTTTCCTTTTTTTTTCTTTCCTTCTTCTCTTTAATTCAAGTCAACATGAGTTCAAGGTTAATATTATTCATAGCGGCCCTTGTTGCCATTAGTCACAATCTCACTCAAGCTTTGCCATTAACCCAGTATTTGGACCTAAATCACAACATCGCCAAAAGAAGCACCAAACAGGATGATTATATAGTGCAAAATCTTCCTGGATTAGATCAGATTCCTGAAGATAAAAAGCCAATAATGCATGCAGGGTACCTCAACTTTACCACCACTTCAGAGTACGAATACTTCTTCTGGAAATTCTCCAAACAACAAAATCGTACTGCTAAAAATACAAGTCCTGATTCGACTACTTCTTCTTCCAATGACGCCAACAAAAAGTTGATTTTTTGGTTTAATGGTGGTCCTGGATGCTCATCCTTGGATGGGGCATTGATCGAAACGGGACCATTGACCGTCAATGAGAACGAACAAGTGGAGTACCGTCAAGGAGCATGGCTGGAAGTTGGGGACGTGGTTTACGTTGATCAGCCAATTGGTGTTGGATATAATCCGGATGGTAGTGATAAGAGTTATCCAACGGAAATGAGGGATGTGGCTACCGACTTAGTTGCATTCCTTCAAGAATACTTCAGACTTTTTCCCGATGATAAAACTAAGGAAATGTATTTGACTGGGGAAAGTTACGGGGGCCAATACATTCCATATTTTGCCGCTAAAATCTTGGCTAATCACACTGATTATAACTTGAAAGGGTTGCTTATCATCAATGGTTACATTTATCCCGATGTGCAAAACAGTGAAGATATTGCATTTGCATTAGAAAACAAAGTCATTGACGCTTCAGTAGCGGAAAGTGATGAAACTAAGCAAAAAGTAGAAAGTTGTATAGAAACATACGAATCTAATCAGAAATCATGGGCTAAAATTACCAAAGAAATGCAAGAGAATGGGGAATACTCCGGCAATAATAATGATTCAGGGACCGAAGATAATAAAGTTGGATCAACGGAATGTGAACTGCTTTTGAATACAGTGTTGTATAATTCTCTTGATAAGAGCAAACCATCAGATCAACAATGCGTTAACGTTTATGATTTCACATTAAGAGATGCATACCCAGACTGTGGATCAGGAAACTTCCCCTCAAATCAAAAGCAAGTCAGTAATTTTTTGAATGATAAGAAAGTTAATGACGATTTAAATTTGCATAGAACAAAAAGTTGGTCAGAGTGCAGTAATTCAGTTTCTGCCAATTTGGCCAACCAATACTCATACCCTGCATTTTTCAAGCTACCATACATTTTAAAACAAATTCCAGTGATGTTGGTAGTGGGCAAGAATGACATTATTTGCAACATTAAGGGGTTAGAAAAAACCGTGTCTATTTTGAATTGGGGTGACAACAAGAACTCTACTGGTTTTAGTGATTCTGTTAAAGCTCAAAATTATACCGTGGATGGGACTGTTTATGGGGAAGTCAAATATGAAGATAATTTGTGGTTTGTTGGTGTCAATAATGCTAGTCATATGGTGCCTTACAGTCAACCAATTGGTGGTAGAGGACCACTCGATATTTTCTTGGGCAACTATAAACAAGAAAATGGTCAATATGTTGCTCAATCTCACGGTGATTATTGAATATTCCTAGTCTTGTTCAGCAGCTTTAATTTGCTTTTTCATTTCATTATTTTAATTTTTAATTCATTAATACAACTTGATAATTGATTTTGATTATTGGCCTTTTTATTTTCATTTTCAAATTCATTTTCTTCGACACTATGTCTTTTGTTTTATCTTCTTCAGCTATGTCCCTTGGATATGTTTGTATTCAATCTACTTCTTTAGCACATATACATAGTCTGTAGTATACCATAATGCAGTTAACGATTAGCCTACAATTCCCTTTTGCAAGGAACAAAAAAA
>JXWR01000516.1_pt1 | contig 17425 bp, 5 predicted proteins | sample 315541 | NCBI WGS metagenome assembly JXWR01 (sample SAMN03273951, study PRJNA271842) | soil metagenome | isolation source: rice field ambient CO2 | place: India: CRRI Experimental farm Cuttack,Odisha-753006 | collected 2013-12-17
ACTATGAAAGGCAAAAAAAAAAGAGAAAAAAAAGTAGAATGCAGTATAATAGTGCGAAAATAAAGAGAATTAATTGCAACCTCGATCAATCATTCCATCGTTCAAGCACCCCTTCGGCCCATCTGCTCAATAACAACTCTTCCACATCATCTTTTGGTCTTCTTTGCTTCTTTATCTTCTTTCTGCTACTATTGCTGCTAGTATCAGCACTAAAGCCACTACCACTGATACTATTAATCTTCTGGACTATGGCCTCAGGCATCACTTTTTTAAACAAGTCCACCCTTGGATCAACAGTAATATCATCATCATTGTTGGTATTATCATTTTCGTCATCTTCGTAATCTTTCTTTCCGTTGCTCTGCTCTTCTTGTGCAGTTTCGTAATCCTTATGGATAATCAGCATCGCATCTTTGAAAAATCCAAGCAACATTGCAAATTCGCCCGGCTGGTTAAAATCCAGAACAAGGTACTGATTTAATTTTCGAAATTTGGCCAAGGTGGCTGTTTTGTCGTCTTCTCCGTTAGTGTTGATATTATTTGTAAGATTAAGATTAGCTAAAGACTGGTTGAGCGCTCCAGCAAACTGCAACTTGGTTTTATCTTGAACATTTTGGTTAAACTCTTCAAAAGGAGTTCCTTGCTGTGGAGCAGTGGCACTAGTAGTAGCAGCATTAGCAAAGAGCAATGAACTATTGTTGTTGATATTGATATCGTTTTTGGCCGTAGGCATGGCCGACATTGCTGGTGTTGCTGTACCTGGAAGATTAAACAAATGAGCATCAACATGAACATCAGCATGTGAATTCCCCTGAGATTTGCCTCGCGAATGACCACGCGAGTGACCACGATTATGACTTTTGTTATGGTTCTGATAACTATAATGGTCAATTCTTTTCGTTGGGCTGCTAGCTTGACTGACTTGACTTACTCGGCTCCCGTTGCTGCCTGTACTAGAACGAAACTCATCTTTGATTTCAAAATCAAAAAGACTCACTTTGCTATTATTCAATCCGCTACTATTGCTGTTGTTTTTGAGGTTATTAAACGATGTGTTGAGGTGATTATGATGGTTGACATGTCCTGGCAGTTTAGGCAACGGCAGATGCAATCTCAGCACCATATTTATATTTCCATTATTGTGGTTTTGAATATTATTATTGGCATAACTTTCAATATTGGTATAATTGCCAATGTTATGATTGGTAATATCGAAATTTGGCTTATAGTTTGGACTTATCATTTGGGATTTTGATTTTGGTAATCTATGGCGCTGCTGTTGCTGTTGTTGCTGCTTTACTACCTTCTCAGCATTGTCGTTACTTGTGGTACAATTGGTGCCAAATTTTGCCCCTGTTGCTGCTCCTGTTCCAACTTCTGAGGCATACATTGATGATGATGATGAAACCTGTGAAGTTGCGGATGATGAAGACGACGACGAAGCAGAAAAAGCAGAAGATAACTGTGATGATTGCAACTGCGATTGCAAAAATGAGGATGACGCTTCCAAAGCCACGCTGGAAAGACAAAAATGGCTGCTTGACTTAGGCATTCTATGCTGCTGCTGTTGTTGTTGTTGTTGCTGAGATGAGTGAAGTTGAGAATTTGATTTTGAATGGCCATGGCTGTACTTTTTATTTGATTTGGAATTTGTTCGTTGATGGTTATGATGGTAGTTTTGGCGGTTATGTGCGCTATTTGCATTTGCATTAGTATTAGCATGGGCTAGCAATTCAGCAGAACTGTTTCTTCTAGTAAATTGACGCATTTTCTGTGGTGATTCTGATCCTAATCTATCATTGCTGTTGCTGTTGCTGTTGTTGTCCTTTAAGCTCAATTTTTTGAAATCTGATGCGGTTGCCGATGATGTAAATGCAACTGCTTTTGATGGTTTGTTGGGAGACATTTCTACTGAAGTTAAAGAAATTGGTGAAATGTTACGAGAATGACTGCGACTGCGACTTTGGCTTTGATTCTGATTTTGAAATTGCATTTGATTTTGGTTAAGCATGTGTTGGGAATTACTGCTTATTAGGGAGTTTGGTGGTGATGGAGAACTGTATGACGATGATGATTTAGATGTCGGGGAGATATGACCATGAGCGTGAATTTGGCTGCGACTTTGCTTAGGAATGATAAGCTGTGGTAATGACGTTGCGTTGTTGCCATTGTTATCATTAGTATTATAAATGCTGTAGTTTTTGCTATCCAAGATATGCTTATCTTTTATGGTAGATTCCTCATTTTCTGAGATTCTCAGATCATCGAAATCAAAAGTTATTTGTGAAGTAATATTGGAGGATCTATGTGGTGACGGGGAATCTCCATAGTCATCCAACGAGGTGAAATTATCATCATCATCATCAGTGGAATTTTTTGTAAACTTTATTAATGGTTCATCATCAAGTTCTTTTTCAGAAACAACATTATTTTGATTCGTAGCCTTTGTTGTCTTTGGTTTGTTTTTTGCCTCAATTTTTTGCTTCAAGTAAATGATTTCCAACAAATCCGAATTTTTGCCTGCATTCTTTATGAATGGATGGTTAAGAAGCTGTTTAGCGGTTGGACGGGAAGCAGGGTTTTTTTGTAAACACATCTTGACAAAATTGATGAAATTCTTGGAGTAAACTTCCCCAGTATGGGGATTTTTTGAAGGTAATCCAGGAGCTGGCTGTTGTGGAATAAGGAAAAGCACTTTCAACGGATGGATATTAGCTAACGGAGGCTTACCCAATGCTAGTTCAATAGCAGTTATCCCCAAAGACCAAATATCAGTCTTATAATTATAATCATGTTGTAGGATAACTTCGGGGCTCATCCAAAATGGGGTACCAACAAATGTATTTCGTTTGGATAAATTGTTACTAAGTTGAGTAGCGACTCCAAAATCAACGATTTTGACGTCTCCATTATCACCATCAATCAAAATATTAGCGGCTTTTATATCTCTGTGGATCTTGTTGTTTAAATGCAAATAGTATAAAGCTTTGAGCAACTCGCGGCAAATAATGGCAATTTGATTCTCTTTGAAACAGTTCACTTTGACTAGCAAGTCCAAACAGGAGCCACCATTAACGATTTCCATAATGATGCTTAATTTGTAGCTGTTAACGTAGCAGCCATAATATTTGATGATTTGTGGAAATCGGCATGTTGAAAGAATGGTGATTTCCTTTTGGATTTCATTGATATCTTCGTCACTCGATTCTAAATCGATTTGCTTGATGGCCACAATTTGGTTAGTGATTTTATCAAGGGCCTTGTAAACTATGCCAAAGGAGCCTCTGCCCAATTGGCCCAAGAGGGCAAACTGGTCGGCTGAGTAGTTTCTCGTCATAAATCTGTAGTTGTTAGGAGGCAAAGGTTATTGAGTATTAGTAAAGATGGAGTAGAAATAATTTGAGTGAAGTAGATGTATGAATGAATGAATATACTCGACAGCAAATTAAAATCAGTTTTAAAGAAAGAATATGAGAAACGGGAAAACCGGTACTGAATAGAGCAAAGCTTGAAAGATCAACCAAGAGTGACAGTAAGCTATTGCTTTAAGGAGAAAACAGCAGCAGATATAAAAAAGATATAAAGACAGTTTCAGCTGTGATGGGCCCGGCATGGATTGATTGATCCCAAAAGATGTTTTATTAAGGAAATTCTTATGCCAAATTAAGCCATACGTATCGCATATTACTACGTTGTTATGCTTCTTTTTGCATTTGTATGCGTCCTATTGCGGTGACCTGCGCTCGTTATTTGTTTATATTTTTCTGGTTTTGGAATTATTCTGTGGTATTGATGTTATATGGTGCATAATTAGGTACAGATATGTAGTTGTATGCATATATCAGTCTCTTTATACGTCATCGCATTCAGTTACAAAATATCAACAAATCAGCAAAACAGCGAGTTATCAATATAAATTATTCAGAAGGGCAAAAGTGCATGATGTCAATAGAGCATGTGAAGCAACTGAGATTATATATGTACAAAGTAGATAGATCAGGGGTTAACTCATGAGCCCCGGCTACAGAAAGCAAAGTTGTATTTTCAGCCTTTTTTAGACGATACACCAAGCACATTACAACTGAAAAACGACTGGAGATATTCATATCAATTCATTCACACCTTATTCTTCATTGTATATAGTTATTGCTCCTCTACCATATTTGGTCAGGCTTTATTCCCACATGCTGTGCGAGAACCGAACTTAGTTTATAATTCAAGTCTAGTTCCTTCCACGCGTACCTGAAGCTATTAAACTTGCAATTTGTAAATATAGAACTTTCTTTCACCGAGTTCAAGCTCGAAGTGTGTTTCTCTAAGTTTCTAAAACACGACTTACAAAAAATCGATTTTTTTTTGTATTATTTTACCTTAGTTATAAGTGCTTTTTATAGCTAAGGTAAAATATTTTTAGGAATTTTTTTAATGATATTGTTGTGTTGTTTAAACGATCATACTCGGTTGAATAGCAGATTTTGTGGTCATAAATGTGTGTGAAAAGTCTGAACGAGGCATCGTTGAAATGGGATAAAAATATCTGAGATAGGACAAGATGCTGGCCAGATTAGAGGATGTAAAGGCAAGAGAATGTCAAATTATTACATTGTGCATGGAATGGTAAAAGTTTTACTATATTATTTAGGCTTTTCTATTTTAAAAACACTGTAACATAGGTCCAAAACCAGTTCACCCAATTCTCTTTCCTTACTTAGTACCCGCATTGCATATGATATCGACTGTAAGTGGTATCCATTGTCTTCTTGTCTGCGAACTATATTGTTATCTACCATGACACTTCTTAAAACTTGACTATTTAACCAAGTGTGTTCGCTGTTTCCTATTTAGTTGTATATAAGTAATACACTGTCGCTTGATCTAACAATCAATCCTACTACAAACACATTAACATATTTCCAAAAATTACTAAATTTGAGAAACGAAACACTAAAATCTACAAGAATGGCAATTTGAAGAAATATTAGATAGTGCACAGAGAAATTGATAGAAATCTTTTTTATATTTAGTACTGGAAGTACTATTCATGTAATCAAAGGTAGCTCATAATTAGAAAACGCACACAAATTCGATAGCCTGGACTTATCGACCTTCTATCCACTAGCATCACTCAATTTACTTTATTATACTATGATTGTTAAGTCATACTTTTGACATGAACATGCTGTAGATAGTGCTTTCCTAAAGGTACAGTTTCTGGGCATGTCCTTATGATGTTAAATAGTTACTAATATTTGGATATCTGTGTTTTTTTTTTTTATTATTATTATTATTATTAATCATTCAAAGATCCTCCTGTAAACCAGTTAGGTAAGGGCTAGACACGCTTTGATAAGTTTGCATTATCAATCATTAATATTAGCATATGAGGAGATATGTATAAATGGTTTAGCAGTGTTATGGCTATTATTGTTGCCAGTAACCACTGGAATGGTGTAGAGTATTATCACGTGCTATCATAGTTAAGCCGCTTTTTTGAGCGTTTGTTGTCTGCATCGCTGTGATATTAGCCGCTGTTACTGTGTTGGCAACTACAAGTCAAATATATCACTTTAGTCGACTCCATTTTGTCGCATTCAGCTACTCTACACTTCCAAAGCAGCTTGCCAATTGCAAAATCATATCCCTTTTTAATGCCGCCTTTGCTTTTCTGAAAAGAACACACCCTAACTATCATTGTACAGCGGCCCCTCCCAAGATAGACAGATCATCATCAACATGTCCACGATAGCGGCCCTTTCTTCAGATCTTTCTAGCTTAATATCGGAATCTAGAAGGCGCAACAATGAGATTAAGCATGCCACAGAATATTCGCTCAACATCCTCAAGAAATATGACACTTCTCAACTATCTGAGGCTGATTTTATCAGGCAATTGACTCAGGAACCAAACTTCATCACTCCATTCATCTTATCGTGTCAGTCCCGCAACGCTAAATTCAGCTCGATTGCCATACATTGTCTCCATCGTCTTATTGCTGCTCATGGCTTGCCTCTAGGCTCTCTTGAAAACATCTTGGACTCTTTGATTGAAGCCTCCCATCTCCCGTTGGAAATTCAATTAAAAGTGTTGCAATTATTACCAACGATTTACCAAGCTTTTGGCAAAGATATGAATGACAATTTGATATCCAAACTTTTGTTGATTTGCGCAGTGCTTCAAGGACCAAATAAACCGGCAGTCGTTGTAAACACTGCTGCTGCTACCTTACAGCAATTGATAATATTTATATTTGACAAGGTCAACGATGAAGATCAACTAAATGATGAAGAGGTGGTAAAATCGTATGCAGTGAAGATAGATAACAATAAACAAGTTCAAGTGTCCGATAATGTTTATGACTGCTACAGAATATTTGATGACTTATGCTCATTGATTGAACGCCACAGACCAAGTTTCTTGCAATTCAATTATTTAACTGAAACTTTCCTCTTGGAACTTATTGAATCCATATTGACAAATTTCACTCAAGTGTTCATCAAGCATACAGAATTAGGCTACTTGCTACGATTTAGAGTTACCCCAATATTGTTAAGATCCTTATCCCTACCCACCAAAGAATTCTCCGTTGTGGTGAGAATTGCTAGAATAATAGATTTGTTAGTCAGAAAAGATTTACAAATTTTGAGAATTGAATGTGAAATTGTTATATCACTTTTAAACCATATGATCTTGAGTGACATGGATTCCCCAACCTGGAAAAAAATCATAGTCCTAGAAATCTTCAGTTCAATTTTCAAAGATTTCAACTTAATAATAGAAATTTTCAAAGAATACGATTATAACAATGATAGAAAACACGTTATAAATGATTTTTTGGTCAATTGCTTTTGCTTGGTGGATTCTGCCAGCTCCAAAAATTTGATAAAGTTTAGATCAGTGTTGCATGCGCCTATACCAACAAAAGTAAGTAAATCTGGCAATGAAAATGACGGCAACAGTACTGGAGCAGCAAAAAGCAGCAGCGCATCTTCTGGATCATCATCAGCAAGTAATTCACTGATTGCCTTTGTCTCACAGCCTCAAGAGTTTATTATTGATAGCTCCTCTGAAAAAATACCATATATTGAAATGCTCGATAAAACGGAGCCACCTGCAGTACCAGATAATTACATTTACTATTTAATTTTATCATGTTACAACAATTTTGTCGATGGGATGGGGAAATATGTTATGGAGCTTTCTTTGTCCTCAGAAAGTAATTTTCAAGCTGAAATACCTTCATCAGGAGTTTCATCTAAACAATTTAAGTTTTTGGATAAAATGGATAATATCAAGTCACCAAAATTGAAAAAAGAAGTATTGCTATTGCAATCAGTTATTCTGAAAAACTACAAAGTGTTGCTTTCCACCTTCGAAGTATTCTTGTACTCCAAATTATCCAACGAATGTTTCCACAATCTTATTCGCTCATTGCAAAAACTTTGTTACTCCTCGGGAATCTTGGGCTTAAGCCAACCACGAGATGATATAATTATGGTTTTTGCTATATCAACAGTAAACAATAGCGACGAGTCCTATAATAATCCTAAAACCAACAGCAAAAGTGAAAGATCTAGTATAGATTCTCGTACCGCTAGAGAATCGTTTAATAGAGATAATACCAAGGCAAGAAATGAAAAGCCTAAACCTGTAATTAAAGAAAACAAATCCTTAAGCGAGTCTCTTTTTGGTAGCTTGAGTTCAAAATTCTCAAGCCATGCTAATAATATCAACCAAAATTTGAGCTCTTTAGCTACCAGCATTACTAACGCCACTAGTCCTACCAGCCCACTCCAGCACGGTGGTATCATAACATCTACAACCGCTAATGGTCAATTAGTATTACATTCAAGATACATCAATTCAAGACACTTGATTACATTGAGAGCACTCATAAATTTGGCAATTTCTTTAGGCCCATCTTTGGGATTCAATTGGAAGAACATTTTTATAACTCTACAGTGGGTAGAATTTTATCTTCATGGTCCTCCAGAAAATTTTGACAAAAAATATGTTTACAATATGACCAAGTATGGAAACATGCCAATAGTTAAACAAAATGAAATTGCCGTTATCCAAAATTCCGTTAAAAAATTGTACGACTCTTTCAAAGATTATTTATTGCCTTCCTTTTTGGTGGTATTACGAAACTTGATTGAGCTTTCTGACTCGACAATTTTTGCTGAGAGAGATCGAAAAGAAGAAAAGTATTATTATGATGCCACTGTGGTCTCGGTTTTCGATTCATTCCATAAACCCCAAGTAGGTGGTTCTAGTGAGCAGCAAACAAAAAGAAATGAGTTTACGCCTATCAAAGATGTTAAACTTAGTGCATGCTATTATAACAAGGAATACTTTTTGGATCTTTTGGGAACAATTTCGAGAACCAACTCACCAAGGTTCTTGATTGAGTGTGCTGAGGATGATGATCCCGATTTATTACTCCATGAAGATCACAATACTGATAAAATCACCAGCTTGAAAGTGGTTTTCAATTACTTGATTGAGTTATCAACTAATCGGTCCTTGACTAATCATCTCAGAATGAAAAGTGGTACTATTTTCAATACTTTGATAAAGACGATTTTTCAAGAAGGTTTCACTAATGCTAATCTTGTGGAAAATCTTGCCAAAAGAAATAAGCAAAATGTATTGGAAAATTCTGTCGATTACAAATTGCTCGGCTCGCTTTTTGACATATTAGATGCGATCAATCAACTCCAACAGGAAGATAAAAAGCAGACCAGCAGCAATGACGATAATGAAGATCAAAAATCGCTGAAAATTGTTCCTGTTAGCGCGCTTGTGCTAAATTTAGAGTTTGAATTTATTTACAAATCGCTAGAAAATTTGAAAGATTTGTTGGACATGTTTGGTGTTTATTTCAACAAGGTCAGCTGGGAGTTGATTTTTAAAATTATTGATTTAGCTTTTGAATTTTTTAACTATTCAGAAATTCAAAATGACGCGGCAGCATCATCTTATGGATCATTGGAGAAGAAATCGGTATTGATAAAGATAGATTTTGAAATTTTGCAATTAATTTTAAGCGATTTCTTAACCGTGTTGCCGTTAAACATTATTAAAAAATTGATTAATTCTATTTACAAGTTCAGTGAACAAGATTACGATATCAATATTTCGTTTAGTGCAATAAGTTACTTTTGGCAAATTAGTGACTATATTAGAGATTTATTGAATAACAATGTTGCCAAGGAGAATTATGAATCTGGAAATAATTTACTAGTCAGCAAGATCAAGACCCAGGCGGACTTGATGAAATATGTTGATACTATCGAAGCCAAAGAAAATGATACTGATGAGGAAAAATTCACAACTTATTCTTGCTTATGGATATACTTATTAAATGTGTTGATCAATATTTGTGATAACCCCAAAGATCAAGTGAGAAATGGATCAGTGCAGACTTTTTTCCGTATCCTTGATTCTCACGGGAAACATCTTTCGTCATGGGATTTGTGTTATAACATTGTGATTTCATCATTGTTTGAAATTCGTCCAAAGATTCAAAGAGACAGCTCTTGGGAAGATTTAGCAAAAATAAGAGAGCAATGGTCAGAAACTTTAGTATTAATAGTTAATGGTACCGTCAAGTTTTATAACAATTATTTTTCAACCTTTGACGCCCTTGAACCACAGTTGGCCTTCAAGTATTGGAGTGGATTAATGAGCTATTTTGAAGATATATTGAAACTTGGCTGGAATAATTGTGATTTAAAACTATATGAAGCATTCAATGATTTGCTCAAACAAAATGAAACAAACAAGAAAATTTTCCCAGAAATTATTGAATTATTGTTCAAATTTTGGGTTGGCAGAAACGTTTCTTATAACGTAACACTAAACAAACATTATCAAGATTCTCTAACTTCATTAATGAAGGCATTCATTCCATTATCGCAAATCATTGGCATCAATATGGATCATGAAAAAATTAGAAAATCCTTGGATTTGTTCAACTCTGTGGTGAAGTATCCTATCTTGCCAACTTACTTTAATGATAATGTATATCCGACAGACTTGCAAAAATCAGTATTAGACAACTTAAAGCTAATTGTTAACAATAAAGATCCAGAAATTCAATCAGACGTCATTCTTCATTTAGTTTCTAATGTTGTCTTGCCATTTTCAACAAGAGTGAAAATTAAAGAACAATTGTCTAAGAGTAAATTACCGAATGATGCTAAAATTTCCACATTTGTATCTCTTAGTTACTATTCCACAAAAATCTTGCAGGAGCAAATCAAAAAAGTTGAAAGTTTTAAGCCATTGATTAAAAATGGGTGTATTACTAAAACCATGGCTTTCTTGTTAGAACCAATCAAGCAAAACGCTAAGGGGATTCATAAACGAAAAGAAAGCAACAAGGATGGTGAGCCACCTAAAGAACTATGGATGGAATGCATCACAATCATATTATTTATTTTAGAAAAAATCATTACAATCATTGCTAAGGATAATGATAGAAATGAAGTTGAAAATACAGAGAAGGAGAAGTTATGGTACTTGATAGTAGAAATTTATAAAACAAGTCTTAATGTCAATAGCACCAATTACGAACATGAAGAGTTCAATGTCAAGACTTTGAATCAGTTAAGAAGCATAATCATTCCATACATTAGCTTACAATCTTTCCCTGAGACATTGTTGGATAATTTCACCAGCTATATTCTCGAATCGTCATACGTTTATGAAAAGGACGAAATTGAGCTTTCATTATTGGAAGAAAATAAGGATATTGAACAGTCTAAAGGCAAGAAAAATGGATCACCGGTAATCAAAGGAAACATTGATATAATTGCTCAAAAGTTTTCCAATTTTAATTTTAATGATCATATACCATTAGTCAAACCTTTAAAATTTGCACCAAGTTACAAGATCAATTTGATTTGCTTAAATGATCTAATCGAACTTTCCAAAATACCCAACGCCAAACAGTTTAAAAAACTTGAACAAGAGGAATACAGATCAGCTAATAATTTAGAAATCATTAGCATTCAATCCCAACAAATTCTCTCATCCAAGGTTTTCTCCTGTTTAATAATTAGAACTTTATATATCTTGAGAAAGTTCATCTCTGGTGGCACATTAGCCAATCAAGCCCCACTTTCCAAGATTCAAAGACTTGAAATGATAATTATATTGAAAGGGTTGAATGATTTATTGGATAATTTTAACCAGTCAACTAAAGTTGAACAACTGGCGAAATTGAAGCAATTGTCAGTGATCTTACCACTTATTATCAAGACTATTCCTATTGCTAGTAGAGTAAGAGGGGTTTCGGGATTGATTGAAAGTTTTTTCTATGAATATAATGAGAATTTGAAGTTACTTTCATGATGTGACGTGATGCTGATTATAATATGTTTGTTTTATTTTACATATACTATATTGTTATTACTATATTGTTCTTACTATCTTTTTATTACTACTACTACTACTACTACAACAATATACTACTACTACTATTACTACTACTACTACTACTACTGCTGCTGCTGCTGCTGCTGCTGATGCTGCTGCTATACACAACTCGTTCGTCTGGTTTGTTTTAGTTAAAATTAAGGTTCTATTTTGTTATTTTGTTACCGTTGTACGAATTCATGCCATAAATACTGAATGCATTGTGTATAATATAGTAAGAACAAATTGTATGAGCTCATGGTAAAATTTAATATCACAGTGCTAAAGGCCTATCTCGTTGTATATCACTTGATGCTATATTACTGATATATATCGCTGGCATTTTGATAAGTGAACCTTCAAATACGTTTTCAATTTCCTTCGGTTGCCATAGTATACTTCACCATTGCCAAATGGCTTTCCTGAATTTCTGCTATACTATCAACTAAACTGAATTGTGAGCAAGCCCCAGAACACTATGTCAGCTACCATCGACTTACCATCTTGCTATTTCCTACCGAGATTAAAAAAACTTATTTTTGAGATTATGTTTTTATGTCCATAAATGGTATTAATGTTTGAAAAGTGCGTCCATCACGAACAAGTTCCTAACCATTTTATTACCCAATCAGGAAATCAGTTGGCGATTCATGCACTAGATACATACATTAGTTAGAGCCAGCCATCTGTTTTTCTTGATGCTCGTCTAGCTACGAATGGTAAACATCGTTACTGTGGTGCCTTAAACACAGCAGTCTGCTTTAACTGCTCCCCGTCTGCTATCCTCGGTTCTTTTTTTTTCCTTTCAGGGGTACTGCTTTTGCTCTTTTCAGCTCAATTGTCCGTCGTCCAGCAACACACTTGCAAATAACTAAAATCAACTATTTACTACTGCTGAAGTTGCCCCCAGCAACAACTGACTAAATAAAGACAAAATAATATTTTTGATTTGCAGTTTACATTACTAGCTCATTATATCTCATCTCATCTCATCTCATCTCATCTCATCTCATCCCATCTCGGTAAAGCTTAGATCATCTTTACTATCTCGAGGACAAATATTACCAAAGCACCCCAACACACTTGTCACTACTTGATTGCAATATCAAAAGTTCAAAAAGAATCATAAACAATTCAATTAATAAATTAAGAATGCAACTATGAGTGAAAACTTTCATTGTCATCATCAAAAGCAGCACCAACGGCTGCCATCAACCCCTGAGAGAAAACCGATAAAAATTCCTACACCCAGACTAACCAAAAGTAAAAATAGCAGGTTGGTTTTTCCTACTCCTGAATATACACCGGATGTTAAGAAGAGGCTACTCAATAGCTCAACGCAAAATCCAAAGAATACAGCTGCTTCAGGACAACAACAACACCCGGGCCAGAATCTGCTAGGAAACCAGCTATTTACGCCACATTTTGTCGCTAAGAGATCCTTTGATATATTGTCTGAAGATGTGGTGCGAGACAACGTTACTGACAATGATGAAGATAAAGTAATTTTCATCAGGCCAAAGAGATCAAAGTTAACTAAAATCGATAGCGATGAAGAAGGGGAGCGATTACACGAACATGATGGTGATGATATCGAAAAGACTTTCATTGATGACGATAACTACGATGATAACGATAGCGAAGCCAGCACTGAAGTGGCAAGTCAGATTGATGGCGAGTTTTATAAAACCAGTACTAGAAGCGAAATTGAACATCAGCAAAATTCATTCAAACAAGTAATGGACGGTTGCATGACACCTGAGCGTACAAAATCAAAACATGAATTAATTTTGGATAATACTGATACCGATGATGATCAAGAAACGCTTGATGCAGAAATCAAACGCATTTTCACGCCCAGTGAGACGAAAGTGGTGTCTTTGAAGCTGCTGCTGGCACAACTGCAACCTCCGACGCAGCTAGAGCAACCATTCACTACTCCAGAATTCAAAATTATTGAAAACGCTCCACAAGTGCGAAGATACAAAAGTGATTCATTTGACGATTATGCTTCCCAACAATATCATGAGCCGCTTGAAAATTTTAACGCTAATGAAGAGCTCTTGTTGATCAATAGCCACGGTGATCGTCGAGTGAAAAAAATTGGTCAATTGCAGGAACCATACAGGCGCAGCGGGAATTTACTTGGAAGATTGACCAAACAAACTGTCAGAGAAAACGATGGTGGTGAGACTGATAGCGAAGAGACTGATGACGAGCAAGAGGAAGAGACAGGAGAAGAAAATGAAGATGCTTTGGAACAGCGGCTTATTCAAGAAGCTTTGAGAAGTGACAATAAAGGCCTTTACAAAGAAGGCCTTCATGGTAATTATTCCGATGACGAAGGATACAGTGAAGCAGAAGAATTTGTTTTTGCTGGTCCAAACAACAGCAACAATGGTGATGATGATGAGAGTGGACAAGATTTTCAATTCATGAGTAACTATTTTAAAAGAATGAGAGAAAAAAGAAGATTAGCTAGTGCGTTTCGTGAGAAGTCAAGTAACAACAACAAGGGTAAGAACGCTGCTAGCCAAATCAATACACTATTTAGTTATTCCGGTATTCCTGCATCACCAATAGAACCTGAAGAATTAAATTACAATTCATCGGAAGAGGAAGAAGAAGCGTACTTACAAAAATTGTTAAATAAGCATAAGGGAATCCTGCCTCACCCAGCTATAACTGCTACTTCTGCTGTTGCCACGGGGACTTCAACTGCGGTAAGTAACAAAGCTCGAAATGCCTTAACAATCGCAAAGAAGGATATCTCTACTTCAGAAAAAATATCCGCCACACCCGCTCCAACACCAGCTCAACTCAATAAGCATCTAAGAATGCAAAGAAAAAAATTAATGCAAGTTGAAGAAGATAAACATGACAATTATCTAAACTTTGGCTTCACGTTAGGTGAGTTGTCCAGCTTGAGAAAATGTAAAAAAATTTTAGTGTTTGAGGATCCTAAGGGAAGTGATAATAGTGGTAGTGACAGGGAATGATTGAGATTTTTGTTGTTCTTTTATGGTTTTGCTTCTGTTTGGCCTTGTTTGTGAAGTTTGTGTGTCTTTTGTTTATGGCTTTTTGCTTGTTTTTCTTTCTGTACTTGGTTTGTTGGCTTGTTGGCTTTTTGATTTTTTGGTTTTTTATCAAATTGGCTTTGGGTCCTTTAGTTTCATCTCGGTTTTTCTTTTCTTTGTTTCAATTCTTTTTTTGTACTTTAAAACCTTTTATATTTTACAATTTTGCACACAAAAGGCACTTTCATTCTTAGAGGTTTAGTTCTCTATTATTTATTAAATACTTAACTTTCTACTAAAATTTCTCTATAATTGCTTTTGCGCCGATATCTTTTTTACAGTCCCCTTCATATCTGCGTTTCATTGATTTGATTCTTTCTTTTTCTCTTTTTTTCTATTTCAAAATATGTGAGATTCCTTCGTGATATGTATAATTTTTCTCGGTTTTTGTTTGCTTGTATTTCTTTGAGTTACTGAATAGATCTCAAAAATTATCTTTTATTTCTGGAATGATATCCACATTACTTACACCGTAGCTAAAGATATGAACTAGATCAAGTACTCTTGTATTCTTCTAGAATGCACAATTGGCAGTGGGTGTATAACAATAGCGATGGTGTAACAGCGGCGTCGGTGCTACTTAATCTGGGAAGTATAGTTTGAGCCTGACTGAGTGACAGGCCTTTTAGCTACTTAAAATACCTTTTTAGGAACGAAATATCAATCTTCTTACAATTGTTGGCATATTACTGAACATCAACGAAAAAGTGCTTAATATGAATTCAGAATAAAAAACATAAAAATGAAAACAAATAACATGATAACAAAAATTGAAAATTTTGATAAATTTATAAACAAAAAATAAATAAAAAACCATACACGTAAATCAAAAACCAAAATTCTTCCAACTTCCTTCGCTTATTAGAAACTAGAACTTGAACAAAATCAAAAACTTCTCCCAATGATTTTTATATTCTCTTCTTTGTTGTCCTTTTCTTTTCTTTTTTTTTTTTGAAAAAAATGTTTCCTTTTCTTTCTCTTGTTCAATAAAACCGCATTGTAACCATAAATTAATTGATTTTTTTTCCATTATCATAAACTCGTAAGAAGCACCTGCTTTTGCTTTTGCTTTGCTATGCTGTTTGAAATGCACTTGCTTCTCTCGAAAATAACATAATAACTAATAATACACATTATTTGAATTATAATATGAACAATGATAATAAAAAAAACCACATCCTTTTTGGAGATAATTTCATAATAAATATTTTTGACCAGCCATCCTTCCCTCTTTATTTTCTTCTTCTTCTTCAACCTTATCCTTGTCCTTTCCCAATTGCAAAACTAATAAAATATGCAAAAAATAATAATGAATTAAAAATGCCTTAGGGAAAACAGAATAACTTTATGAAAAAAAGAAAAAAAATTAGTAATATAAGGGAAAAAGAACCATAACAATCAAAATAAAACAACAAACACAAACACATGCAGATAGAATAAGAAAGAAAAAAAATTTGTGAGAAAAGAAAAAAAATGCAACAATATTATAATGATGAATTAAAAAAGTGTCGAGAGATATTATTCCTATATTCTCTTTTCTATAATTTTTTTCAACCACATTAACTAGTGGTTGAATAAATTGATGACGAAAATCAAAGACGTATTGGTTATTTTAAAATATTGAAATGTTGATTTGATGTTGAGCTTTGTGGTAACAGGAAGAGCTGAGAGACCTGTACAGAAACATAACTCACAATGACCAAATTCAAAAAAAAAAACCAAATTGATCCCAAATAATCTCACCAACAGAATTGAATTGAAGAATTTTGACTCGATAATCTATTATTTTGAATTACATCTATGATTTTCCGGACGTTGAGTGTGTAACAAAATAGTAATAGTAGTAGTAATGTGACAAAAAAGTAATGATAAAAATCAGAAAAAACAAGCATCGACAAAAATAAAAGTGGTGCCAACATGCTAAAATCATGTTAGCTAAGCACTGTTGGTAAGCAAGTTGTTGCTTACCACCAGCTGTCGCTAGTAGCACCAGAACCACTAGCGCCAGCAGAACTGTTGGAGTAACCAGAGTTACCACCAGAACTGTAGCCACCACGGCCACCGCCATAAGAGCTAAAACCACCACTGCTGCCGCCGTAGGAGTTACCGTAAGAGTTACCGTAACCACCATAAGAGCTGTTGTTACTGTAACCCCAGCCAGAACCTCCACCGCTGCTGTAGTTACCTCTTCTGAAATCTCTGTTACCGCTACCTCTACCACCGCCTCTACCGCCTCTGCCACCTCTACCAGAGCTGACTTCTCTAACGACAGCAGACAAAAAGTCTGGAACTTCTTGGTTAGCTTCAGTCAAAATGTCCATCAAGTCCTTGACAATGTTTTTGTTACCTCTGTTGAAGAAAGCGGTGGCAACACCAGTGTTACCAGCTCTACCAGTTCTACCGATTCTGTGAACATAGTCATCGATGTCACTTGGCAAATCGTAGTTAATAACGTGGGTAACGTTTGGAATATCCAAACCTCTAGCAGCAACAGCAGTAGCAACCATAACTGGAGCTCTACCAGTTCTGAAAGCTTCCAAAGCTCTTTCTCTTTCATGTTGAGATCTGTCACCATGAATAGAAGTAGCCGGGAAATTTTGAGAGTAAAGGAAATCAGACAAAGAGTCAGCCATTCTCTTGGTTTCAACGAAAATCAAAGTCAAACCATTGTCAGAAGCAGCCAAAATGTCCAACAAAACAGAGTTTTTGTCTGGATCATCAACGTACAACACTTTTTGTGTAATATTTTCAGAAGTAGAACCAACTCTACCAACGGACAAGAAAATGTAGTCCTTCAAAAAGTCACTGGCCAACATTTGGATATTTTTTGGGAAAGTGGCACTGAACATAAGAGTTTGTCTGTCATTAACATCTGGCATACCAGAGTTTTGCACAATGTTTCTGATTTGAGGTTCAAAACCCATATC
>JXWR01006553.1_pt1 | contig 17361 bp, 7 predicted proteins | sample 315541 | NCBI WGS metagenome assembly JXWR01 (sample SAMN03273951, study PRJNA271842) | soil metagenome | isolation source: rice field ambient CO2 | place: India: CRRI Experimental farm Cuttack,Odisha-753006 | collected 2013-12-17
CAGCTACATTTTGATAACTCCATTTTCTTCTCCTCAGTCAGCACCATCGACAGCACCACAGCGCTGATAAGATATTATGCCTTTCAAAGATATCTTTCATCACAAAAAGGATAGAGGCAGTGCTTCGCCTGAAAAAGACAATGATAGTGGCCGCCATCATCTTTTCAGAAGAAGCAGTTCTTCAAAATCAGAAAAAAATACCAGAGACAATTTACATCAGTCGCGAAGCACTGCCTCAATGTCTTATTTGCAACACACAAAAATTGGCGACTCAGACTCCTCCTCTACTTCATCTTCCCCTAAAGAACAACACCAAAAACATAGAAAACACTCAGAAAGTGTCTCGCTTGGTAATTTGAAGCCGCTTAGTAATTCGGACCGCCGATTGCACAGTACCTTTGATATACCACTTTCTTCAAGAAATAACAATCAAGGCAGCGGTCCTATTACTCATGCTCCTGGCAAAATCAATCAAATGACAAGAAGAGTAACCCATGACGGCAGCCCTCAAACACATTCCACTCAACCCCCAGCAGCCCCAGCAGCTCCTCAGTCAGCTCCTAAACCATTGCCATCTATCGATGCTGCTCCAATAAGGAAAAAGCCTTCTATCGTGTATAACCCATATGGTGTGTCGAGCATCACCAATTATTCCAGCGGATCGCATTATGGCTACTCTCATTACGGAACCACTAATCATACTACAATGAATACTAGTTCTTCACAGTATTCAGAAGAGAAACAGGGATTGTTACCGTTGCCGATAGAGATTCCAAATGATTATCTTCCAGAAAAACTTCAACAAGAAAACATTGACTTGTATGCTGAATACATACTACCAGATGCAGACTCAAGTAAAAATAAAAAATTGGGGGACGGTGCATCTTCATCCGTGCGGACCATTATTAGAAGAAGTGATAAAAAGGTGTTTGCATTGAAAAAATTCACTTTATTTAAAAATGAAACCCCACAAGATTTTTACACGCGATGCGTCAAGGAATATATTATTGCCAAGTCATTGTCATCATATCCACATATTGTTAGCACATTTGCTTTGGTTAGAGTTCCATCAATATCTAATTTACAACGAGGCTGGGGCTTTGTTTTAGAATACTGCAAAGGCGGTGATTTGTTTAGTTTAATTCAAAGATCAGGATGGAAATCTACTAAAAGTGAAGAGAAATTTTGTATTTTCAAACAAATCGCTTTAGGAGTGAAGTTTATTCATGATAATGACATTGTGCACAGAGATTTAAAGCCAGAAAACGTTTTGATAACTGAAAATGGTATGGTGAAGTTGACTGATTTTGGGGTTAGCACTTATGGTCATGTTGTGCCAGGTGATTTTGAATCTGATGTCAAATTGTCAACCTCATTTGTTGGATCTCCGCCATATGCTCCTCCCGAAGTTATGTACTTTAAATCATGGAATAGAAAATTGAAGGATGATCCAAACTTGCCAAGATATGATCCTTTCAAGATGGATTGTTGGGGATTAGGAATGTTGTTGTTTTGTATGACTTATCAAGCTACGCCTTTCATGGAAGCGTTGGGCAGTGACAGTTTATACAGAGAGTACACTACTGCTTATAGCCAGTTTGTTTCCAAAAATCCAACTTTTAGAAGAGAAAGAATTAAAGGCCCAGGAGTGGAATACAAGTTTGGTCAAGGTTTTCATGACTCAGGGGCTAGTAGAGTTGCTTGGAGATTATGTGATCCAGACCCAAAGACTCGATACACTCTCAGAGATTTATTTGAGGACAAATGGTTCCTCAATTTGGAAATGTGTCACAGTGAGCTTGATGAAGAATGTTTATTGGACAGAATGATGTCACAACACTGCACTACCAGCGAATTATTTCATGATAAAACATCACCTTCAGAACTTGCCAATATTGAATTGAAGGGCAGCAAAACGTCGCTTAATTCAAATTCCCAAAATTCTCAAACTTCACAAGCTCAAGAACAAGCTTCTCCACAGCCGCCAAAGAAATCAATGCTAGAAATTGCCGCCGCTGCAGCAAATGGTGCTATTGATAATGCTACTGGAAATAACAGTGGCAGTAATAATAGCAGCAATGGTAACAGCGCCAGCAGTTCCGAGGATGGGTCTCCTGTGAACGCGGATACTAATAGCAATGGGTATCTCAACGAGTATGGTGTTGAAAATGGTATAGGTGCAGCCAATGTTACGGGCAAGAAATCTATGATTGATTCTGGATTAGAAGCAAAAGACGGTACTCCACCACCAGTGAATTCTTCATCTATTGCTGCACAAGTACCACATTCGCTGAGTTCGAGTCTCAAGTCCAGCGCGGTGAAGCTTAATGGTGGGGCCGAATTGTTTCCTCTTGCGGAAGAATGTTCAGTGGACTCATGTCATTCTAGCGATAAGTTGCACAAAGTGAAAACAAATCAACTAGTGGAACAAGATGTTCGGCCACAATTACAGCAGCAATTGCAACAACAACAACAGCAGCAACATAAAATACAAGGTGACGGTAGAGCGAAGGAGATTGAAGAAACTAATGCCGATGATACATACTATGATGCTGCGACTGAGGATGAGTCCGGTGCAGGTACAGTGCAAGGAACCCCATCTCCAATACCATCTGCTTCGACATCCTCAACAGCCTTGAAGAACAATGAAGCCGCTGCCAGTAATGGCGGATCTAATCAAACGGCACAACAGCAACAGCAACAACCATCAAAACCAAAGATCAGAATGCAGGCACCACAGGTGGATCCGGCATTACCTAGATCAGAAAGAATTGCTGGTACCGATGTGTCGTTGAGGGACTTGCCAGAGAACAAGTACTGCAAGGGAGCAATTAGAAGACATCATCATAATGAGGTGCTGGACATTACGCTGAATGCATTAGGTGGTGTGGGCGGGGCTCTTGGTGGAGCAAATAGACTTTACAGCCGAGTTTTATGACGACTGTATTTTTCGTTTTTTCTTTAGTTTAGCTTGAAATGCACAGAAGACTGAACAAAGACGATGGGAAAAAGCCTTCTACTTTTGACAAAAATAATTAATATTCTTTTATATTTTCTACTTGTTATGCTTATATGCAGATGTTTGTTCTTTGACAATCCTTTTGGATTTTGCTTTGCAGTTTATTACAATTTAATCTTTAGTTTTGTTTCATGATTTATTAATTTTTTGTTTCTGCTTTGCTTTACTCTGCTTTGTTACGCTTTCTGCTTTCTTTGATGACTGCATCTGCTCAAGAAATTGACGTTCATTGTGTAGCTTAATTGCTTTTGATATTGCAAGAATATAGCTTTTGAAAAATCAACAATCAACAAAGACAAGCGATGCATGAATTTGAACCAGCTTTATCGTAGGTAAAAACACTCAAGATAGCGTTATAGAAAACACTTTATTCAGCCTTTTTTTTTTTTTTTTCTTTTTTTAAAATCTGTTTGAGAAAATGTGTAATAGTTCCATCTATATTGAGCCGCTGCATGGTGTTTACGTATTTGAATACCATTAAGACGGGGGGGCTATCAGCACCTTACCCGTCACTCCAGCCATTTTGCCATCGCGGAGCGAAAAACAAAAAAACAGTGTTGAAATCACCCATAACAAGTCAATGAGATAGATATCTGCCTGTCTACTGGATTGCCACGCTTGACAGTTGTTTGTTCATTACTAAATTAAATATTATCAATTGCGCATTACAAATATGAGTGGTTACGATCGTGCATTATCTATTTTCAGGTATGTTCTGTGAATGTTATGTTATAGGTGTGGAAGGCCCCGCTTGGTTGGCGGCGCTTGTGCCGTTGTGAAATTCTGTGTTGCCACTTACTAACATTAATGCTTCTAGTCCTGATGGGCATGTTTTCCGTACGTATTGGATTGATGATTTCAAGTTGGAATTAAGTGTTTAAATTTAAGGCTATTGTGTTCTGGATTTTTGGTTATACTAACATTCAATTATAGAGGTTGAATATGCTTCCGAAGCAGTCAAAAGAGGTACTTGCTCCGTGGGCGTGAAAGGGAAAGATGCAGTAGTGTTAGGCTGCGAAAGAAGAAGTACCTTGAAATTGCAGGACCCAAGAACCACCCCATCCAAGATTTGCAAGATTGATGACCATGTATTGTTATCCTTTGCTGGGTTGAATGCTGATTCCCGAATTTTGATTGACAAAGCCAGAGTCGAGGCCCAATCGCATAAATTAAATTTGGAAGATTCCGTCACTATAGATTACATAACCAGATATGTTGCTGGTGTCCAACAGAAGTATACTCAGTCTGGTGGTGTTAGACCATTTGGTATTTCTACATTGATTGCTGGTTTCGATCCAAATGACGTTGTTCCTAAGTTATATCAGACTGAACCAAGTGGTGTCTTTAGCAGCTGGAAGGCAAACTCCATAGGTAAAAACTCCAAGACAGTGCGCGAGTTCTTGGAAAAGAACTACACCGAAGACTTGACGGAGGAAGACACTATTAACTTGACCGTTAAGTCCTTGTTGGAGGTAGTGCAAACCGGAGCTAAGAATATCGAAATTGCAGTGATGACCGCAAACAGCATCAGAAGATTGTCCTATGAGGAGCTCACAAAGATTGTTGAGAAGATTGAGGAAGAAAAACAGCTTGAAAACGAAAAGAAGAAGCCTAAGAGCAAGCAGCAACAATAATGAAATTGATGGACATATACATATACCGCTGACCCACTGTCTTGCTGACCTACTAGCGCGGCAGGTGACGCTGTGTCAGGGTGGCATGTTGAAGTGGGTGATTGTTTGTGTTTTGAGCTGGTTACATATGGCAAATATAATATAAAGCCGCTTTAGTTAGTTTTTCCGCTCGTAGCCCGGCTCAGGCCCGCTTACCCCGATGTCGCAGGCTGTCCTTTACGTATGTTAGGGAAAAAGATCTACAGCACAGTATCTACCGTAGTTTAAAGGCCCCTTTTTCCTTCTTCTGTCCAGGCTGGCGAATACCAAATCACCGGCAAAACAACTATTACTCAAACAACAGAAGCAGCAGCGGTATCAATAACAGCACCAGCACCACCGCCATGTTGGATAAGTTCAAGTCCAAGGATAAACAGTCCTTCTCCGAGCAGGAACTCGCTTACATACAAGCTCATACAAACAATAATAATCATCATCATCAGCAGCAGCAACAACAGCACAATGTAAAGAGCCCATCAATGAACAATAGTGAGGGAAATAACGGCAGGGGTTTTTTCAGAAACTCTTTTGCTAACAGCAACAACCGCACATCCTATAGGAACTCTGTTTCGTCCTCTGCGATGCCCTACAGAGTAAACTACAACATGCTCCCGCCGGATTTTTCCACAGAGTCCACTGATTCCTCCAATATGAATGAGCCGAATTATAATAGTCCAATAAACTCAAACTTCAACGAGTCTTCAGTTTCACTCTCCACATTCAATATGCCATCTTTGGACTCCACCTCCATGAATGATCCTAGAAACTCCATTTACAGAGGCGCTGGCGGCTCTATTGCCGGGGCCTCGGTTATGGATGATATCAAATCTGCCTACACGTATCCTAATGGTGATGACGGAGAAGAGTACGATCCTGGTACTCCTACCAGTGGTGACATGAACGCAGTGCATTATAGAGATTTGTGCTGGCAGAATGTTATAACCAAAGTGGCCAAATCTATTGTCATTTTGAAGTTTACCAAGATACATAACTATGATACTGAGCAGACTGGGATTTTCAAAACTTTGGGTTTTATAGTCGATGACAAGAGTGGGTTGATTTTGTCATGTAAGAAAATCTTGGGTAATGGTCCTGTTCAAATTATCGCAATTTTTAATAACTTCGAAGAAGTATTGGTGAAGCCTTTATATATCGATCCTACTCATGACTTCATGATCTTGAAGTTTGACGTGTCAAGAATCAAGTTTTTGAAAATTCAGGGCTTGGAACTATCTCCAAACTTGGTCAAGTTAGGTTGCGAATTTAAAATTTTTTCCTTAAACAACAACTTGAACGATTATGATCACGAAGAAAATAATTTGATTGTGTTGAACGGTTTTATTTCAAGATTGGATTGTAATGCCCCGATTTATGGTTCGGGAAATTTCTTATCGTACAATGATTTCAACACAGAGTACATGCAAGCTTTGACCTATAATGCCTTCAAAAATGATGCTAAAGAAAAAAAGGATCAGTTTTTTTTGACCTGTGGTTCTCCAGTCATTGATATCAACGGTTATGTAATTGCATTGGAAACAGCCAGTTTCATCAACAATAATGATACATCCACATCCACCAACTTTTTGTTACCATTGTATAGAGCCCAAACGATCTTGCAAGAAATTCAGCAACATATGGAAAGCAATACTTTGTTCAAACAAGTTCCCGTTCTCACGTATGAGGAAGAAGATAATTATCAAGACCCTCAAAATCCGCATTTATACCCAAGCAACAATACTAAACATGCTCTTCCTTCTAAGCAGTTGAATTACCAAAATAGAGTCAACATCAGTCGTGGTACAATTCAAGTTCAGTGGGTGCTTAAGACTTTTAACGAATGTAGAAAATTAGGTTTACAAACATTGATTGAGAGTATTGCTAGAGAAAAATTCCCTGATATTAATGGTCTTTTAGTGGCTAAAGTTGTGTTACCATATGGTCCAGCTCATGGTAAAATCAAAGAAGGTGATGTTTTGATCTCGGTTAATAACTTTGATATTTGTTCGTTGATTCAATTGGAAGAAATTTTAGATAATTCTATTGGTTTGACTATTAGTTTGGTATTGCAGAGAAACGGCGAAAATATTAAAGTCACTTTGCAAGTGCAAGATTTGTTTGACATTACCAGTTTGAAATTTATCCAAAGTTGTGGCGCCACTTTCAATGATATTACCTACAACTTGGCAAGATATTTTGTCTTACCTCTCAAGGGTGTGTTTTTAAATCATTCTGCTGGTGCATTTGCTGATATTGGTGATGATAATGTAATTGTTGATTCTATCGAAAATCAAGACATTTATAATTTGAATGATTTTGTTAATGTCATGAGAAGAATTCCTGATTTTAAAAAAGTTGCTGTTTCTTACAGATGTATTAAGAATTTGAATGAGCAAATCACCAAAATTATCACTATTGATAAGCATTGGTTCAAAGCTTTCAAAATTTTCCAATTCAATTATAAGACTGGGTTGTGGGATTTTGAGGATATTGGTCCTAGATTTTACTTGCCCTCTATTCCAATTAAGGCAAAATTGGTGAGATATAATCACGCAGAGATTGCATCTGAGTTGGGCCACATGAGAAACAATGGTGAAGTCATAAACATTCTAAGAAGTTTTGTGAAAATTGAAGTTAATTTCCCTTACAGTATTGACTCATTCCCACATACTACTAAAAGATGTTATGGTTTGATTATTGATAATTTCAACGGCTATGTATTGGTTTCAAGATACTATATTCCTCATGATTTGTGTGATGTTACAGTTATCTTCAACGAATCTGCATACTTGCCTGCTGAAGTTGTGTTTATGCATCCATTCCAAAATTATGTCATTTTGAAATATGATCCATCCTTAGTTGACTTTGATCCGCCATTCCAATCACAAACTCCAAACTTCAATACTAACAATGTTGTTTATTTGAGAAAGCATCAAAAAGTGTTGTTTGTTGGTTATGACAATAATTTCAAATTAACAGTGGCTGAAACATCCATCAAAGATATAAAATCTTCAAATAATATTCAAGTTAATCCATACAATCCATTTTATAAATGTTGCAACTTGGAGTTACTCAAAGTCGACAACCAATATGTGCAAAACAAATGTAATTTTGGGGTTTTGTGTGATCCGGGCACCGGTAAAATTTTGGGTTTGTGGTTGAGATTCAGTGTCTTTAGTAGTAATCAAAATGTTACTTTAGCGAATACAGAGAAACCTACAATTAAATTTTCTGTGGATCATGAAAGCAGTAAAAAGACAAAGAGGGCTAATCAACCAGTTGATTACTCTTACAGTATGGGGGTTGATATTTTACACATTATCAACATTATTTTGCATTTTCAAGCCGTTAACAAACCGCCAAAAGTGAGAATTTTAGAAGCTGAATTAAACAATATTTCTGTTTTAAAAGCAAGAATTAAAGGTTTGTCGGATGAAAGAATTGAATTCATCGAGATGAAATCTAGTGGATACTCTTCGAATGGTGGCAAACATGAACAAAAGGCGGACAAGTTGAACTTCTTGGAAGTTTCTAAATTGATTTGCTCAGACTATAGTATTCCGTCTAAAGTTGATCCAAATACTGGCGCTGTGGTTGATGGAACTATTCATGAAGAAGGCGGTGGTTCTATTATCGATAGCAGACAATTGGTCAACTATAATGCTAACCAAGGAGTAATGACTTTGCAACCGGGCGACATTTTGTTATCTGTCAATGATAATTTGGTAAATCGTATCGCCGATTTAGATTTGATGTATTATAGCAAATATTTGAACTTCAAAGTGGTTAGAAAAGAAAGAGAATTAAACTTCAAAGTGAAAACCCAGGAGCTGACCAACACAAACCATGTTTTGCTTTGGTCTGGGTTGGTGCTTCATAAACCACATTTAGGGGTAAAACAGTTGATTCATTGTTCAATGAATGGTATTTCAAACAATACATCAGTTGGAGCCACTACTACAAAAGCCTTAACTTTAGGCACTGCTGGTAATTCCAACAGTGCACTTTTGGACAATAATAAGCATTTGCATCCAGGCTTACCAAGCGGTATTTTTGTTTCGGATGTTATTCCTGGCTCTCCTGGTGAATTGTATGGATTTGAATCAAATCACTTTATTACCCATGTTAATGACATACATACTCCAGATTTAGATACTTTCAAAAAGGTCATTGCTAAGATCAGCATCATTCAACACAAGTCTACGACTTTAATGATGACTTCAGCATTGAAACTTAGAATCGTGAATTTGACAAACATTCCTAGCGTTTTACCTATTCAGCCAAATTACTATTATAATCCTACAATTGAATTTAAGAAAGATACTGGAAGTTACCAATGGGTTGAACATAATTATTTGGATGAAAAATTATTCAAGTTTGATCGTAATAGATACGAAGACTTTTATGCAAAAATGTGATTTGTTGCATCATTATATCAAAAAACTCATTTGTTCATTAAGGGCATGATTAAGGACATGATTAAGATCACGCGTTCATTTCAGTAAACATTTTTTTGATTTCTTTTAATTTATCGCAAAGAAATATAATTTTTTTCCTTGTTCTTTTTTTTTTTTTTGCTTATTTTTTATTTTTACCCCGCTACTTTTCCAAAACTATAGAATTGCCTTTGTTTTGGTTTTATGTTTATGTTTCACTTTAGTTCTCCTTTCCAAAATTTACTTATCTACAATGGATACCTCAAATAACTGCCTGTTTTTCTAATCTTGCTATTTTTTAAATGTAAAAAATCCATCACTATTATTATTACTATCTGAACTACCGTAGACCCTTCAACTCAGTCTATCTGAATAATATCATCAAAATTATTATTGGAGTTGTCATGGTCACTGTCAAGATCTATCATTATTGTATCATCTTGCTTTACCGCCTGCGGCTGAGGTTGAATTTCCTGCTGTGTTTGCTGTGGAAGTTGTTGCGCCTGACTTTGAGATTGAAGTTGGCTTTGAGGTTGGCTTTGAGATTGGCTTTCTGGCTGTTTTTGGGATGGTATTTGTGTAGTATCTGTAGATCCTGGTTTTTGCAGTTGTGCTTGTGTCTCTATTTGAACCTGTGGCTGAGACTGAAGTTGAGACTGAGGTTGAGACCGAGACTGCTGGTTAGATTCATGTTGGTCTTGTTGTCTAGCTATGCTGGAATTGTCTTCCTGCTCAGGTTGTTCTGACTCAGGTTTCTTGAAGTCCGAAGAAGCACTATTTTCTGCTGACTGCCTGATAGCGTCGCTTTCTTTGGGGGTTGTGTCACTTCTTTGAGATTCGTCTTTAACACTTTGAAGGTTGGCATCCAGGTTTAAATTTGGTACAAATTTTGATTCCCCATTATTCTCACTGATTTGATTGTCGGTATCATTAGATGAAATAGCGACATCAGCATCCTGATCCCTATTACTGTCACTACCACTTCCACTATCACCATTGTCGTTATTATCTTCTTGGTCTGCTTCACTGGGGAAATCGAATTTTTTAGCAAAATTTGTGTCTTCATTTAACAATTGCTTGATAGCATTTATCTGATTTTTGAATTTCCAATCACCAACCCACGAAGCCTTTTTATCAATTGATATTGGCAACAACGTGACATCGTTTTCAGCAGCAGTGTAAGATCCCGTCTTTTTGTCTATCAATATGATTTCTCTTCTTAGTCTCGATGACATGAATTCCAAATCATGGTTGAACAGCTGAACGGACTGCTCGAACTTTTGTTTCGTACGCTCATTATGGCCACCATTGCCACCATAGCGATACGCCGTAGATGAAGATTCTTTCAATTCATTTATTTGGCCTTCTTTGAGACACTCTATCGTTGAAGATACGTGCTCTAGTAGCGATACTATTTTCTATAATGACGATGGTTAGCTATGAGATGCTGCATGTCATGCACAATTTCAACCAGATACACAGAGGACAATATACGCACCTTGTCAATAGCATTCAAGTTTTGTAATCTTTCATTGACAAAATCTGCCGCTGTTTGAGTATTGGTCATGTTGTTTGCCGTAATCATAATATTTTGAGGCTCTAACGTTCCAAGAAGACTATGTGCTCAATTACTCTACATCATCTGTTTTGGTTTGCGTAACTGTTCGGCAGGTTTCTGATTTTCTTATATGCAACTATATGTAGTAATATATAATACCCATACGCAATCCTGCTTATACTTGCATGGCTCTTCCACAATATTTAGCCCTAAACTTTTCCCCCGTATCACGTTTTGGTGGCAAGGGCTATAAATAAGCTAGTTTTCCTGTGCTTTTCAAGCGTGTGACCGGGGAAATGAACATTTCTCGTCACGTGATCAGGCCCATGGATAAGAAAAATGGGAGCAGAAACTGCAGAAACCACGGGACCCCGTTTTACAGTGTGATGTCTGGATGCGGGCGGCTTCCCACACACACATTGGCTGAAAAAATTGAAAAAAAAAACTACCTTTCGACAGCCAGAGAGCGACTTAATACTTTTGGGTTGAAGAAAGGCTTTAAGTATATCGTTATTCTATAACATCAACACAACAACAAAAGCAGTACAAAGATGGCTACCAAAGAAGTTCTTGTTTTGAGAGGTACCTTAGAAGGTGTGTATTCGATCAACAGACAAGCAAGATATCATCAAAATGCATTGCTCTCTCTATCATCATTTAATGGGAGCGGCAGAATTAGAAATCTTTAAATGAATCAAAAATGAGATCATGGACACAATAATATAACAAATAACAAAGCCAATCTTCAGCCGTAACAATAAAATGTTAGCGACAGGGACTTTGCAAGGTGTATAACAGGACTGCTGAGTGTAAATTGATCTCAAACCAGAAATATGGTACACAATGAAGAATTTTATTACCTAAACCACAATCGTATAAAAGACGAAGAATAACAGCAAAATAATTGAAATTACAACAGAGAACATATACATTAGGTTGCAACGCTTATTTTTTTTTTTGAGAAATACATTGAGAGAGCATCATTTTAATTGAATTATCTAAAGCTATTATTTTCAATGCAATGACATGAGATTGAGTACTAACAGTTAATAGGTCACAACGGTTGGGTTACTTCCTTAGCCACCTCTTTAGCTAAACCAGACTTGTTATTGTCTGGTTCTAGAGACAAATCTTTGATTGTCTGGCAATTGACCAGAGATGAATCTAACTACGGTGTCCCAAAGAAATCTTTCAGAGGTCACTCCCACATTGTCCAAGACGTCACCATCTCTGCTGATGGTTTGTTCGCCTTGTCTGCTTCTTGGGATAAAACTTTGAGATTGTGGAACATTGAAACTGGTGAAACCATCAAGACTTTCGTTGGTCACACTAACGATGTCTTGTCTTGTTCTATTGCCAAGAACTTGAGACAAATTGTTTCTGCTTCTAGAGACAAGACCATCAAACTCTGGAACACCATTGGTGAATGTAAAGAAACCTTGACCGGTCACGGTGACTGGGTTTCTGCTGCCAGATTCTCTCCAGATGAAAACTCCCCATCTATCATCTCTGCTGGTTGGGACAAGAAAGTTAAGGTATGTTTTTTAATTTTATTGGTTATTTTTCAAATTCTGCATTCAATCATGAAAAAGAGTCTTTCAAGTTTATCAAACTCAACCAACCTATTTGAACGATTATTGAATAGAAGTTTTGAAGGAATAGTTATTCTAAATGATGTTACAAAATATTTGCTACTTCGGACGGTTTTTAACCGAATGAGACATAAATATATCACCAAGATCTCTGATGCAAGTTTAACTATTCTCTTTATGCTTTGATCTAATTTGTATCAATTTGTGGAGTTTGAAAATTACTTTAATCTTATTTTCGAGTTTTTTTTAGAGACAAAGTTACTAACTAACAAACTAGGCTTGGGACTTGACTGACTACTCTCTCAAAGCTGATTTCGTTGGCCACACCGGTTACGTTTCTACTTTGACTGTTTCCCCAGATGGTTCTTTGTGTGCTTCCGCTGGTAAAGATGGTTCTATAATCTTGTGGGATTTGACTCTTTCTACCACCTTGTACTCTTTGTCCTCTGGTGATGAAATTTACGCTTTGGCTTTCTCTCCAAACAGATACTGGTTATGTGCCGCTACTTCTTCTTCTATCAAGATCTACAACTTGGAAGAAAGAAAGTTGATGGACGAATTGAAACCAGAATTCGCCGCTGGTGAAAACTCTAGCAAAGAACCAGAATGTCTTTCTTTGGCTTGGAGTGCTGATGGCCAAAACTTGTTCGCTGGTTACACTGATAACGTTATTAGAGTTTGGCAAGTTATGACCTCTAGTTAGATGTGCTTCTCTATTGCTAATCTTTCTACAACTGTTTTATCATAATAATCCTATGTTTTTTTTATTAAAAATCAAATTATCCTGTTAATTGTATCATATCTTTTTTTGGAAATTGTAGCTGATCAATAAAGTTAATTTAAATATTTGTTTTGATTTTTGAAAATCTGCCTTATCATGCATGTTGGAAAAACAAACTCTTTCTTACACGCTTTGTAGAGCGCGGCAGAGAATTCTTATAGAGACGTCCAGCTTACACAGTTCTAAAAGAATGAAGGTTTAAACCATTTTTCGATAACGTGCTTAGTGGTATAAACTTACGCAAATGCTATTTTAGACACAGTGTTAGTGTTTTCTGCAGCCTTATATACACAAAAAGGGAAAGTTAGCGATTCAACCAAATAAAAAGAATTAATGTGGCTTCCGAGCTTATGCCTTCGGGCGAAAGTGTAAGCATCAGTATAAAGGCGTATTGGCTAGTAAAAAATATTACATTTCCGGCCTGAAAAATATGGAAATGAGGATAATGTAGAGTAAGTGCTTGCCACTATAGACTTATAGGCCTACGTGTACTAGTCTAGTAAAGGGGCTTATTTTTATGGTACAAAATTTTTTGCAAGATTCTATTTTTCTTTGTGCATGGTGTATTTCCATATTCGGAACAGTAAATGCCGAATTGAGCAGTAAACGCAGAATTTAGCGCAGCGCTGCATTTATCAGCAAGAAAGTAAAATCATATGGCTTTACAGTTAAGATAATATTTTCGCGCTGGAAATAAAAAAAGTGTAGCTTAGAGTGAAGATATCAGTAGAGCTGTAATGTACAATTTTGGCAAACTGTTTCTGGATAACTCTTTATTAGCTGGAGAATATGGAGTAGACAGTGAAGTAACGAGTGCCATAGATTGTCATTACTCGATAGTCAGACTAATACTGCTCATAATAGAAGAAGGTGCATCATCAAACCATAGCACATGTAGAATTAATGATCAGAAGAGCCAACCAGCAATGAAGTAAGTGCTATCTATACATAGGGGGAGCAATCTTTAAGTCTAAAAACACCAAGGTGCTGATTGACCAAAATTCTAAAACAGTCTAAATATAGTGTCTATGCAGCAGACCTAAAAAAAAAAAAAAAAAAAACTAAGCGACAGCAGGGTGCGAAAATATTAAAATGAAAGTTTGAATCAAAAGTGATGCAACTTTGTGCAATAGTGGACACTTTTATTGATATCATTGATCTTGATGAATTTTCGTTGCAGTATTTTGCAAGTGAATAACATGTCATCGAAAAAGGCTGAAGCGTATGTCACAAATGCCAGACAGTATGTATTTCTATCTGGGCTACATGCATTGCGGCAAGAGGCCGTGACTTGTCAAAAAGCTCGAAAATCAAAAAAATGGTGCGGCTATTCTAGATGATCTAAAAAATAACGGACCAATTGTCTTCCAATTGGCAAAGCGGATTCATCTTAGCTGTTGAACAGCTTAGAAATGATAAATAAGGGCCTAACTTACTTGGAAAAAATCCGAAGTCTAAGGTTAGTCAAAAATGAAAAAAAAATAAAAAAAAATAAAAAAAAAAGGGTAAATTTAGCCCAATGACCGTTTTAGGGTGCAACTAGTTCGTAAACACGCGTGAGAGCTGGTAGTATAAGCAAGTTAAATCAAAATGGTAGGGCGAGTGGAGAGACTTTCGAGAATAATTTTATTGTTATCTAACATTATGGCGCTTGTGGTTATGCTTTCGCAAATGTTTTGAATTACAGCCGCACAGTAACATATTCTGGAGTTATGTCTTTTCCGGTTTTTCATGATGTAAATAAACTAGAAAACGGTTCGATATAATCTTTGACTGCTATTGTGTCCAGCTTTGATTGATACACAACTATGTTTATTGAAAATCAACGTTGAAAACTCAAATCTAGATCAACAAGCCTTTGAGTATTGCACTTATCAATCAATGTACAGAACTAGCCTTTTCTGGTAACATTTTGCTATATTAGTGTTAATTAGCGATGAAATTGTAAATGTTTATGGTCGTTTGAGCAGTTTAGCTTCGAGGATCACCGTCGATGGTATCTGAGCAGATGCAGCAGTTTGCAGTGCCAACAAAGAAACCTCTCGGCACTAGAAAGATACGCTAGAATTGAAAACAATAGGGAAGCGGCCAAATTACTCGAGTTGGTGGCCACAAGAGGCTCTCGAGATGATTTTCGCCCTAAGAGGTTCCAAATATTTATAAATAGTGGATGAAATGTCATTTCAAAAGTTTACAGGTCGATTTTGGGGAAAATCTTCTCACAGTAAGACGAATACCCACACCACACACCACACACCGCACCGAAGCTATGATCCTTCCGTTTGCCAGCCTCGTCTTCATCGCCGCGGCATTTCCGCTCAGCGTGTCCGCTGTTGCCAGCTCAGGCACCACCACCACGCTTTCCGCTCAACAACTGCTGGACGACTCCGCGCTTTTCCCAACCAACATAGGCTTCCTCGGCTCTACCGCTACCGCGGGCGCGCCATTCCTCGCGGCCACTGATCCGGCTCATATAACCTATGGCATCCCAACCAGCTCCTACACAGCACCACAACCTATAGAAACCGCAATCCAGGCCAAGGGCCACAAAGAAGGCGACAGAAACACTTTTGAGTTGCTCGGTAACTTGTCACCATACTACGTTAACAAGAACTCATGGGGTGTTTATGAGTACGCTTTGCCAGAGCAGTGTTCCATCAAACAGGTTCACTTACTTTCCAGACATGGTTCGCGTTATCCAGATTCCTCTATTGCCTTTGCTAAGACGTTTGAAACTGGTTCCCAGTTTGATAACTTTTCTGCTTCGGGTGAGTTGTCTTTCTTGAATAACTGGAAATATGACCAAGGTGTAAACCTTTTAACCAAACTCGGCAACCAGCAGCTTTTTGATAAAGGTGTCAGATCATTTTTCAGATATGGACAACTTTTTGACTGGAATAATCCAGAAAAAATTGTGGCTAGAGCTACTACTCAGGACAGAATCACCAAAACTGCAGAGTACTTTTTGGCCGGCTTTTTTGGCCTTGACTGGCAAGATTACGTCAATTTGGAGCTTATAATTGACCAATATGGCTTCAATAACACTTTAGCAAGTTTTGAAAACTGTCCCGTTGCATACAAAATTCTTGCAGTAAACCCAGCTGCTACTGCCAGCTCCAAATTTTTGGTGAAATACCTTACCAATGCAGTGGAAAGATTGAATAAGCAAATTACTGGAATTGAGCTCAGTTACAAGGATGTTCTTTCAATGCAGCAATTGTGTGCTTATGAAACCAATAACTTGGGATTCTCTCATTTCTGCAACCTTTTCACCCAGCAAGAATGGGAAGACTTTGAATATTACCTGTCTTGGAACTGGTATAATGACTACATGTTTGGCTCTCCAATTGGTAGAGCAATGGGTATTGGTTGGGTTGAGGAATTCAAACATAGACTTACTGGTGCTCCAGCAAACCAATTCAATTACTCTGAAGTCGCATTGCAAAACACCACGTTAGACACCAATGAAACTTACTTCCCATCAAACCAAACTTTTTACTTTGAGTTCACTCATGACGCTACCATCTCCAGTATCTTCACTGCTTTGGGAATGAAACAATTTGTTTCGGAATTCAGCACTGATGGTAAATTGGGTGACAAAAAGACACCTTTTGATGTAAGCGCCGTGGTGCCGTTTGCTTCTCAAACATTCTTTGAAGTCATTGAATGTGATGAAGAAATTCCAGCAAGCAGAGCAACTGCAGGCCATGATCATCATAACGATGGTCCACATCCTCCTCCTCCTCCACATGGTCAACACGGTAATGGTGGTCAACATGACGGCCACCATAAGCGTGAAGACAAACAAACTTTCAAATACATCCATATGACATTGAATGATCACACTATTCCTCTTCACGAAAACTTCCCTGAGTATTGTGAAGCAAGAGATGATGGCTGGTGCGATTTTGACAAATTCGTTGAGCATTTAAGCACGTTGTGGGATAAGGCTGATTTCGCTAACTCCTGTTTTGAAGTCAACTATGACTACACCAAAATTGTAACTGATGGTCATCCAAGTTCCTAATTCCAGTTACAGCTACCAAAACTCGTTGGCTGAAACATTGGTTCATAGACTATTTTTCTCCTAATGTTTTTGTCCATGTATGCAAAACAAAAACAAATTAAAAAGATTTATCTTCCAGTATGCTCAAAATTTGATTTTCTTCGTTTTAAAATTACAATTAATCATTTTAATTGTCTATCAATTCTCCATTCTCGCATTTGATGGTCAATTTTCATGAATACTACAATGAAGGATTGGATTTGATGGAGATTGTGAATGGTGGAAGATTAGCTGTGGGA